>UMGV01087074.1_pt1 | contig 26520 bp, 20 predicted proteins | sample 1965361 | NCBI WGS metagenome assembly UMGV01 (sample SAMEA4836081, study PRJEB28245) | human gut metagenome | biome: gut microbiome; material: fecal sample | place: Denmark | collected 2008
AAATATAAATAAAATTTTATTTTATAAAAGCCAAATAAAAGCACATAATTAATAAAACTCTCATTTTTCAAATAAAAGAAAAATAAGGTACTAATTTTAACTATTTTTAATAAACACCTGCTCTAATTAAAATATATTAATTTTAAAACAAATAATTTCATTTAATTTAAAAACAAATCCAATATATTAAATTAAATTAAAAAATCAAGCCAATTAATTTATATACTTTTAATGATTATTATTAACCATTTGAGGTGATACTATGAAAAGGTATACAAAAATGGAGTACGAAAATCCTGATGAAATGACCTTTGGATTTTCAAAACATCCCGTTAAAACAAAAAATGGATTAGAAATCGGAGCAGGTTATGTTAATCCGATAATCAAAGTTGCTCCAAAAGAAGGAACTGAAAATTCAAAAGACACCATGGTATCAGAATGTAGAAATATTGCAATAAGTGCTTGTCAAAGAGCAGTTAATATTGGACTGCCTTCATTTATCTTAGAACAGGAACATATTGCACAACAAACTGCAAATCCTGATTGGGCAGGAGAGTGTACTCAGGCACAAGTAGAAGTTCTTGAAAAATTTCAAGACGAATATGGAATTAAAACTGCACTTAAAGCTACTCCTGCAGATATCAGAGATGAAGCAAAAGGAGAAAATTATAGAACTTCCTCCCAGTATCAGCAAGTGATGGAAAGTATAGAACAATGCTGTGAAAATGGAGCATCAATAATCTGTATTGAAACAACAGGAGGAAAATCTGTTTCAGATTACGGAATATCCCGAGGAGACCCAAGAGCAATATTATTTGGAATTGGAGTTTTAGGCAGCATAGATATGGAATTCATGTGGACAGAAATTGTAAAAATCTGCAGCAAACACAATGTAATTCCCGGAGGAGACACTAACTGTTCACAATCAAATACTGCAATGTTCCTAGCAGGAGGATTGTTAGATAAAGACTGTTCCCATACATTAGCAGCAATAGCCAGAGCTATTGGAGCATGTAACAGTTTGGTTGCTGTAGAATGTGGTGCAAAAGGACCTCTTAAAGACTGCGGTTATGAAAACCCTATTGTAAAATCAATAAGCGGAGTTCCTATTGCAACAGAAGGTAAAAATGCTGTTTGTGCACACTCTGATTTAATGGGGAATTTAATAGCTGGAATAACTGACTGCTGGAGCAATGAATCGGTTTATCATAGAGAAGAAATGGGTGGAACAACACCTGAAGTCTGGTTACAGGCAACAGGATACGAAGCTGCATTAATGAATACTGCTATTGAAACCGAAAATGATAAAATATTAAGAGACCTGTATACATTAGCAGACAAATACAGAGACCCTCAAGCATTAATTCTCGCATATGACAATGCACATAGAATTGGCCGTGCTATTGTAGAATATGGTGATGACCCATATCAAAGAAGTATAGCTGGAGCTCTTGAAGCTGGCACCATTATAAGAGAAGCTGTTGAAGACAAAAAAATGCAATTAACCAGATTCGAACAGGACAGCCTTGATGGAGCTATGAAAATCTATGAGAAATTACCTGATGATTCAGGCAAATTTATCAAACAATCATCCAAACGATACAGACGTAAAGTAGAGGACTTTGATCCTAAAAATTATGAATTATAATAAAAAGAAGGGATTAAAATGACTTATAAAGATTTAGAAAATAAAATAAATCAAAATAAGATAGCTATTAGATACAATATAGTTGTGGAAGGTGCAGCTATAAAACCTGAAGAATATCCTGAAGTAAAAGAAGGATTGCCAACAGAAGAACCCTTTAAATCAATAGCTTTAGGAGTGCTCTATGAAGATAAAGCAAAAGTATTAAGCGATGTTAAAGAATCTCTTGAAAATGAGATTTCACCATTGGACATCATAAACAAAGGACTTATGAAAGGTATTGATGCAGTGAGCTTACTTTATACAAAAGGAGTTTATTTCTTACCTGATTTAATGCTTGCAGGAGATGCAATGATGGAAAGTGTAAAAGAATGTGAAAAAGTTCTTGGACACAAAAGTGAAACAAAAGGAACTGTTGTTTGTTTTGTTGCTGAAGGAGATCCACATGACATCGGTAAAAACTTAATCTTGATGTTTTTAAGAGCCGGAGGATATGAAGCTATCGATTTAGGAAGAGATGTTCCTACCGAGAAAGTTGTTGAAGCTGTTAAAAAGTACCATCCATTATTTATGACCGGTACTGCACTTATGACAACTACAATGACTGCATTTCCAAAAGTTGTAGATGCTCTTGAAAAAGAAGGTCTTGAAGTGCCTGCAATTGGATGTGGTGGAGGAGCTGTAAGAAAAGACTATGTTGAAAGTATGCCTATGACAGTATACGGCGTAGAAGCTTACCATACACCAAAATTAGCTGATGCAATCCTGAAAAACCATAAAACATGGGAAGATTTAAGAAAAGAGTACAGCGACATTGTAGGGGAATTCGTACCGGAATATTCAAACTAGATAACCATGGCAGAACATTATGCAATAGCTATAGATATTGGAACTAGCGGTATTAGAGCTCAAAGCTACAATCTAACTACCCATAAAACAATATCTACAGCTATAACTTTAAGACATCCATTGCCTGGAGCTAATGTAGTAGATCATCTTCACTTTGCATTAAATATAGGTCGCGAAACTGCCCATAACATTCTTATAACTACAATAAACAGAGTTATAGCTAATTTAAATATTGATTTAAATAAAGTAGAAAGATTGGCAGTTTGCGGAAATCCAATACAGTTATCCTTATTTAACAATATTGAAATAAGAGATTTGGCTTTTTGGGGAGAAAATGCTTTAAAAGAAAAAAATATAACTCCTCCGTCCAGACGTGGAAAAATATTAAATCCTCAAGCAATCGGTTTAGATATTAATCCTGATGCTAAGATTTACATTCCTCCAGCCATTAAACATGAAATTGGAGCAGATGCATTAGCTATGCTTTACAAATCCAAAGCTTTAGAAAAAGATGAATATTCACTTATTATAGATTTTGGAACAAATGCTGAAATGGCCCTGATTGCAGACGGAGAAATTTATACTGCATCGGCTGCTGCAGGACCTGCTATTGAAGGACAAAATATTGAAAAAGGCCGGCTAGCTTCTCCCGGAGTAATCTGCGATATTAATGAAGAGGAAATGTTCTGGAGAATGAAAATTCTTAATGACAATTTAATAGTTGAAGACGGAGATTTAATTGATCCTGTTAATGGAAATGTCATTAAAAAATCAGACATACAAGCAAAAGGAATTACAGGAACCGGTGTAATAGCTGCATTTAGTTTAGGTAGTGATGATAAAATCATAAAAGACGGCAAAATTAAAGATACAATTTATCTGCAGGATGATGTTTATCTCAAAGAAAAAGATATTTCAAATATTGGAAAGGCATTAGGTGCTTTTAGAGCAGGACAGTTAACACTAGCTGAAAGTGCAGATATCCTTTTAGATGAAATTGAAAGTGTATATATGGCCGGAGCTTCCGGATTTTATGTTGATGCTAAAAAATCATTAAACATAGGACAAATTCCACCAGGCCCCCAACAAGTTTATCAAATTGGAAATACATCATTAGCTATGGCTAAAGATATTGTATTAAACCCCGAATTATTAGATGAATTGCAGAAATTGGCTGATAAAATTGAAAGCAATCATATAATGCTTGCTACTTCTGAAATATTTGAAAAAATATATTCCCTGGAACTGGCCATTTATGAACAGGGAATGCCATTTTGGATGTATAATCAATGGCTGCAAAAATACGGCATTCAGGAAATCCCAAATATTGAAACAGAACCTGAAATAACTAAATTATACCCAAGAGATATTGCAGATTTGGGAGAAAATGATTTAAACACAGTTGATATTGAAAATACATTATCTACAAAATTTGACAGATGTATTTACTGTATGGACTGTATTAATTCATGTCCTGAAAATGCCCTGTCTTTTGAGAAAGATGAATTTAAATTAAGAACAGACTTATGTTCAGGCCTTGGCTGTTTAAGGTGTGCTGGAAATTGCAAAGAACATGCTTTTAAATATGAAGAATTTTACAAAGATATATAGTGATTAATATGAATCTAAAAGAAAATCTTGAAAATGCACTTTCAGGTGAAGATGTGGAAGTTAAACCTGTTATAAGTGTAACACAAGCAGGAATTATCGAAGCAATGGAACAGACTAATGCTTCCTGGCCGGAAGCACATACAAATCCTGAGCAAATGGCAATTTTAGGAAGTTCCCTACATGAACTTGCAGGCCTTGAATGTGCAAGAATACCTTTTGGACTTACAGTTGAAGCACAATCTATGGGAGCTGAAGTAAATCTCGGAAACAATGAACGAACTCCTGAAGTAACTGGAACTCCTTTTGAATCTGCAGATGATATTGAAGCACCAGATGATTTTTTAGAAAATGGGCGTATTCCAGTAGTTCTTGAAGCTATTGATATTTTAAAAGAAAAATATGAAGATTTGCCGATAATCGTTGGAATTACCGGACCATTTACATTAACAGGACATTTGCTTGGAATTGAAAATGTCGTAAGATATATGAAAACTGATCCAGATGAAATAGAAATAGCTATGGAAAACTGTCTTGATGCAAGTATGGATTACATTGAAGCAATTCAGGAACATGATGCAGATGTTATTTGTGTAAACGAACCTACAGCATCCCCAGAATTAATTGACCCTCTTCAATTTAAATCAATGATTAAACCTAATCTGGAAGATTTGGCAGATTTTATTGATGTGCAAAAAGTATTGCATATCTGCGGGTCAACACAACCTATTATAAGTGACATGTCCTCTGTCGGCTTTGAGGGAATAAGTATTGAAGAAGCCGTTGACATCCCAAAAGCCAAGGAAAGCATCAAAGATGAATGTGTCATTGTAGGAAACATCTCAACATCCAAAACATTATTGAGCGGAACACCTGAAGATGTAAAAGAAGATGTAAAAAAAGTATTAAGTGAAGATATTGATATTATAGCTCCAAGTTGTGGATTAGCTCCAAAAACACCACTAGCTAATGTTAAAGCACTAGTTGAAGCTAGAAATGAATATTTTAATATTTAAATATTAAATGAAACAATAATTGTAGCTATTGAAGAATCATCACCATAACTATACTTATTTTTTAAATATTCGTCAGATTTAGTTGACGGACTTGATGAAACAACACCATCTAACTTAAAAGGATCCAATTCCGGAAATGGAACAGGAGGTAAAACAAAATATTCATTGCCTTTTTCCAAATTGTAATTATTTAATACATCTTTAAAAATTACAAAATCATCACTTAAAAACATGATATCTTCATCATCCCTAAATTTTTTCTTATCTTCAGGATCAAAAACATCATGCCCCAATATTTCTCCGTCAAATGTCAGTAAAACAGTGGGAGTTGGGGGAACTCTGAAATATCCTTTTTTAAAAATTACAAAACATACATCTCTTTTGAAACATTCCTGAACTCCTTCATTGAATACCGGAACTATGTCCTTTGAGCGCTGTGCTTCCATATCAATTATCTTTAAAATATCATCATTGGAAAGTTGCCTTACTTCCAAAACACCATCCAAACCACTTATTACATTTACTACATTGTTTAAGACTTCACACATACTATCACCTAATACAATCAGGACAAATACCCATGTACGGAGCTACAGCTTTTTTAATATCTGTTGATACTTTATTTACTCCAGTACTTGCATCAATTATCTCATGATTGAAATTGCTGATTAAATCCAAATAATTAGCTTTGACGTTACTTAAAAATTCTTCATTTTCAAATTCGTCTTCTTTAGAGCATCGATTTACAGAGGTTTTAACATCTACATCTAAAAGTAAAACCAGATCAGGTTCCTTTGCATATTTATTAATCTGTTCAATCCAGTCTGCAGGTTCCTGATAAGCTAAACTAGAAATAAAAGAGCGGTCACTTAAAATAACTTTAGAATCATCATTAAGTTTATCCATAATAAGCATCCTGTCTGCTGCAAATAGTAGACCTAATGTTTTTTGAATTCTGTCAGTTGTTGCATCAGGCCTTTGCAGTATTTTTCTAATTAACTTACCGACTTCAGAATCTGTCGGTTCCACAACTGTTTCAACATCAAAACCATTCTGCTCCAGCCAATCTTTTAACAGTTTAATCTGAGTAGATTTACCTGCACCATCAATTCCCTCAAAAACAATGTACATAATTTTAAATTTGAATTAAACTATATTAAACTTTAACTATTTTTTCAATGTTTCATTAAAACAAAAAGCAAAACATCCATTTAATAAACACCTATTTTACATATAAATGACCTATGAAAATCCCCACAAACACAAACTATAATTTTATTAAGCATTATTTATAAAAAAATGATACAATATGATACAAATAAATGATAAAAAATACATACTCACTTATTTAATCGGGTTTATATTGCTTGCAACCTTTTTATTTTCATGTAACACCCATAATCACCCAAAAGCACAGATAATATTAAGTATTTTAACTGTAATAGGCGGGATAATTTGTATAAGATATTCTATAAAAAATAAAGATGCATTACACAAAACAGCTTTTTTAATAATCATCATATTTGGATTACTAACAGTATTTGCTTCACCACTTCTTGTAGCTCCTGATGAAGTAGAACATTTTGCAAGATCTGATTTAACCTCAGAAGGAGGACTTATACCAAATTACCATGAAAATCAGGGATATTTCATAAACAACTATTTTTATCAGATGACATGTTCTCAAGGTAGTACCCTACTAGACAATACTTCCTTTATGCATCAAGATATTACGCACGGCAAAACATTTCTTACATCAGTATTTTCTCAAAATCTATTTTATGTCTATTTAGCTCAAGGATTTGGGATATTTATTGCAAAAATGTTGGAATTACCAGTAATATTCGCATTATGGTTAGGTAGACTTTGTAACTTATTATTATACTCAGGAATTGTATATTTTGCAATTAAAAAGACACCTGCTTTTAAAAAAGAGTTACTTGTATTATCATGTCTTCCAATAGCTGTTTTTCAAGCAGCATCAATGAGCAGTGATGGAATTATTTTTGCTCTGGCAATATTAAATATTTCTTACTTCATACAGATGTATAAATCAGAAATAATCCCAAATAAAAATATAATCATTTATTTGGCAACAGGAGTGTTGATTGGACTTATTAAATTTCCGTATATCTTTTTATTACTAATGTTATTTTTAATACCTGCAAACAAATTTAAAACAAAAAAAATAGCTATTATATCTAAAATGACAGCTTTACTCTTAATAGTCGTAGCTGGAGCATATAGTAATTTTTATGCTTCAAAAGAATTGTTAAAAGGTGGAAGAATAGATTATTACATCCAAAATAATGTTAACCCAGCCAATCAAATAAATTATATAATTCACAACCCTGCATCTGCAGTTATAACCTTTGTAAAATCATTAATCTTTTTACCATACTTGATTTTTATTAAAGATTGTTCTTTTTTCCATTTAATACTTTTCCCGGGGTTAGATATATACAATGCATTGTGTTTAATCTTCTTTATTGTATTTTTATTCTTATCTGAAGATTTAAAAATGGCTAAAAGGAAAAAATTAGAATTGATAATATTATTTTTAATAATTTATACAAGCATATTTTTTATCCAATATTTAAGTTGGACTCCAGTAGGTTATGATGGTATCTTAGGCGTTGGAGCCCGTTACTTCATTCCAATATTAGCAATACTGCCATTAGTATTTGGACATAAGTCTAACAGTGAAAAATTAACAAAATATTTCATAGTATTTACAACAATATTCTTATCTGGAATGTTACTTATAATAATTGCAGGATTTTATTAAAAGAATAATGCATGAGCCCATTTCTTCTTAAATTTCTTATTTTTTCTTTTACTTGATTTATATTATTATTTATGAATTTAAACTACATCTTATCTTTTTAAAATAATATATAAAATAAAACTAAACAGCAAGTCACAACCCTAACAATGCATTATCAGCGATATTTTAAAATTTATTTATATTACAAAAAACATATTTTTAAATGATTAAATCTTAGGGTGTAATAATAAAATGGTTTTATCAGAATTATTAGCTCCAGCTGGATCTTATGATGTGCTTGTAATTGCAGTTAATGCAGGTGCTGATGCTGTTTATATAGCTGGACAACAATACGGAGCAAGAGCATTTGCTAAAAACTTCACAATGGAAGAGATAGAAAAAGCTGTCGAATATGCTCATTTAAATGGAGTTAAAGTCCACGTTACTGTAAATACATTAATAAACAATTTTGAAATAGCTGATGTAATGAACTACCTGTTTAAATTATATCAAATAGGAATAGATGCAGTTATTGTTCAGGATTTTGGAATATGCTGGCTTTTAAAAACTCTAATTCCTGATTTGGAAGTCCATGGATCAACACAGATGGCATTGAGCAATTACAGTTCCATAAAATGGGCTGCTAAAAACAATATTAAAAGAGTTGTTCTTCCACGTGAAATTAATGTAAAACAGATAGCTAAAACACATGAACAGCTAAAAAAAGACAATATCAATATGGAAATTGAAGTATTCGGACATGGAGCTTTATGCTATAGTGTTTCCGGAAACTGTTATATGTCTTCATACAACAGCGGACGCAGCGGAAACAGGGGTGCATGTGCACAGCCATGCAGACGGGAATACCGTTTAAAATACAGAGGATACAATATCGGAAACGGATATCTTTTATCAACCCATGATCTGGCTACCTACAATAATCTGGACGCAATTTCAGATGCTGGAGTAACTTCATTAAAATTAGAAGGCCGTATGAAATCCGGAGACTACATAGGAACCATCGTAAACAGCTACCGCAATATATTGGACGGAAATACCGGAGATTATGCCAAAAATTTACATCTTGTATTCAACAGGAAATTTACAAACGGATACATAATGGGAGATAAACCCGGTGAAGTAATGGGCAGAGGCAGTTCAGGCCACGAAGGTTTATACATAGGCGACATTGTAAAAATAGATGGAACTGAAGTTACAATTGAAATCAAAAATAAAGACAATTACATCACACTAAAAAAAGGTGACGGAATAGCTTTTAAATACAACGGCAAAATCAAAGGAATTTATTTAGAAGACATTGTTAAACAGGACGAAAATGAAATTGTAATTAATACAACACGTTTGGTTAAGGAAGGCACAGAGGTATTTATCAGTTTTTCCAAGTCAATTCATGAAAATCTTAAAAAATTCCAAAAAGAAGTCATTAAAAACCATATCCCACTTTCATTAACCCTAAGCTGGAATGAAGACTTAACAGGATTTGTTAATGTTGAATATTATTTAGATGACGAATTAATCAATTTCAGACATAAAGTCATAGGCAAATTTGAAAAAGCTAAAAACAAACCTATTACAAAAGAAAAAATTGAAAAGCAGTTATCAAAAACCGGAGGAACACCATTCTACATAGATGAAATCAAATTCCACAATATGCCGGACAGTTTATTTATTCCAATCAGTGAACTTAACCAGATTAGAAGGGAAGTTCTATCTCAAGCACAGGACCTTCTGTTAAATCACTACACTCCAACCAAAAAGTCCGTTAAAGCTACAAGGAAAAAACTGAACAAATTTTATGAAGATTATGAATCTTTCAATAACCTCAGCAAAAAGAAAAATCCTAAAATATCATTATTTATTGATAAATTAGACCAGTTAAAATCAATTTCCGGATTTGACCTTAAACGGGTTTACTTTGATGGAAACTGTTTATACAATAACCCTGAAGATTATTATGAAAATATTCCAAAGCTTTTAGAAGAAGCCAGTCTTATGACTCCTGATGCAGAACTTGTTTGGGTATTGTCCTCATTCATCAATGAAAAAGAAGCATCCAAATGCAATGAAATAGTTAAAGAACTTGAATCAAAAGGAATTATTATTTCAGTTATGGGAGATTTCCCGGGAATGTGTGAGATTTTTGACTGTCCTGTTTATGGAAACCATAATCTGAATGTTTGGAACTCATTTACAGTTAAAAATCTTAAAGAAGCAGGATTCAATGGTTTAATTTTATCTTCAGAACTTTCAGGTAATGAAATTAAACATCTGATTTCTAAAAATAACACCAAAGACATTGATTTGGAACTGATTGTAAACGGAAATTTAGAAGTTATTGTAAGTAAGGATGATTTCAGTAACTTAAATGACGGTAAAGATTTCATAATACATAACAATGCAGATTATGCCATTTTAGAAGATAAAAAAAGGAAAAAATTCAAGTACAAAGTATTATTTGACTATAATAAACAAAGCCACATTATAAACAAAGACTGTCTATGTTTAATTGAAGAAATGAACGAAATTAAACACTTAGGTCTTGATTCCATAATCCTGGATTGCAGATATTCCAATGAAAAGTACACAACAAACATATTATCCATTTACAATGATTCCCTGAAAGACAGAGATGATGAAGAGCTTTCCAAATACAAATATCAGATAATGGATTTCTCACAGTCATATATCAACAAGGGAAATTATATTGAAGGCAGATTACACGAGGACAAATATGAGAATTCCTGAATTACTTGCACCTGTAGGTTCCATGGACCACCTTAAAGTAGCCATTAATGCCGGAGCCAGTTCAATATATTTATCTGGAAAAGAATATGGTGCCCGCAGGTTTGCTGAAAATTTTACTTTAAATGAAATATCCGAAGCAGTTAACACTGCTCATCTGCACAATGTCAAGGTTTATGTAACTGTAAATACATTAATTAAAGAAGATGAACTTCAAGACGTGATGAATTATTTGTCTAATCTATATTCAATAGGTGTAGATGCAGTTTTAGTTCAGGATTTAGGTCTGGTTGAGCTGATAAACAAACACCTGCCAAAACTAAAAGTTCACGGTTCCACACAGATGACTGCAGAAAACCAGCTGAAATTAGATTATCTTGAAAGCAAAGGAATTAAAAGAATAGTTCTCCCCCGTGAAATGAGAAAAGATGAAATTAAAAATTTGAAAACAAATATGGAACTTGAAATATTTGTTCATGGAGCACTATGCTACTCCTATTCAGGACAATGCCTAATGAGCAGTTTTAAAGGAGGCCGAAGCGGAAACAGAGGAAGTTGTGCACAGCCTTGCCGTCAAAAATACAAATTATCCTGTTTGAACAGTGAAGATTATTACCTCTCACCTAAAGATTTGTCATTATACGATCATTTAAAAGAAATTGCAGAGCTAAACATCAGCTGCATCAAAATAGAAGGGAGAATGAGAAGCAAAGAATATTTGGCTATTGCAGTGAGCAATTATAGAAAAGCCTTAAACAAATTGAAAAGCAATAAAACCAGCAAAAGTGAAGAAATAAGCCTTGCATTTAATAGAGGATTTAGCGAAGGGCAATTTAACTATGCATCTTCAAGAAGTATCCGTTCAGGACATGTCGGTTTAAAATTAGGTAAAGTCTGCAATAGTGAAAACAGCCAAATAGTCATTAAATTAGATGACGGTTTAAAAACAATTCCCCAAAAAGGTGACGGATTATTATTAATAAAAGCAAAAGATGACTACGGATTTGAAATTTCACAAAACCCTCTTTTAACAACATTCAACCATTATAAAAAAGGCAGAAATAAAGAAATTAAAGACATTAACAGAAAAGACAGAGTTTTAATCATTAAAAAAGTAAAACAGAATAAAAAACACCATTTCAATTTAAACGATTCAACAGCATATCTTACAAAAAGAAACAAGCTAACCTCAAAAGTTAAAGAGATTGAAAATAAGGGCAGCAGTTTTATCAAATCCAAATTAATACTTACATTTTCAATTAAAAACAAATATCCTCACTTGAAAGGCAGGTTAACTCTTGCAAATAAAAAAGAAATTGAATGTGAAGTTAAAGGAGAAGTTCCCTTTGAAAAGCCTCTTAAAAGAAGTGTAAATACAAAAACAATAAAAAAACAGTTACTGAAAGTTGACAAATACCCATTTGACATTGTTGGAGTCAATATTAACTATGACGGAACATTATTTATCCCAATAAGTGAAATCAATAAAATCAGAAGGGAACTTTTCAAAAAATTAGAAAAAGAAGTGTATTCCTTATACTCCAATAAAAAGGTAAAAATAAATCTTGAAAATGAAGGCAATGCCCTAAAAACTGACCAATACAGTTTATCTTATTATACAAATAACCTAACTGATTTAGATAAAATAAATAATGTAAAAAGGGTTTATTTGGAGATACCTCCTGAAGACCCATCAGTAATAAATCAAAGCAGGGAAGAATATAATATAAATTATATGGTCAGCTATCTGCAAAAGGCTATTGACATTTCCAGAAACAGAGACTATGAATTAATCTGGAAATGGCCGGACATTGCTCATGACAATTTAATAAAAGTTTTAGGAAAAGTAAGAGGCATATTAAACAAACTGCACTACCCTATTGAAATAATGTCTCCCGATTTTACAGGCCAATACGGACCATACTCCATGAACGTGACAAATACACAAACAATAAAGAGTCTTGAAAACTACAAAATAATTACATTGTCACCGGAACTGAAAAAAGAAGATTTAAAAAATATTTTAGACAATTGTAGTGACAATTCCAAATTGGAAATTATTGTTCAGGGATCTGTTGAGCTAATGAAAAGCAGAAACAGATTATTTACCAAAAAAGAATCTAAAAAGTTAAAGAACAACACAGACGACATCTTCCTGATTGATAAGAAAAACAAAAGATATCCTATTCATAAAAGCTTATCTAATGAAGAAATTATAATTTCAAATAGCGAAGATATTTCACTTTTAAATGACATTACCTACTTAAAATCAATAGGGCTTGTTAATTTTGCTATTGACGGTCGATGGAGAGATGAAAACTATTTAAATAAAATACAGGAATATAACACAGCTATTGACAAATAAAAAATAATACTTCCCAAATGCTCTAGGGAATTTTGGATATATATTTAAATAAAAATGTATAGAAAAAAGGGTTTGGTTAAAATGCAAGGAGAGAAAGTAACATTGCAAAACATAAAAGGTATTGGAGATAAAATCTCTGAAAAAATATTAAATAGTGTTGGAGGAGAAGAAAATCTTCAAAAAATAGTTGAAAATGTGGATGTTGAAAAAATAGCAAATATTGATGGAATCAGCCAAAGGAAAGCTATTGAAATAATGAACCAGCTATTAAATAATCCTACATATGAGTTTATTAAAAGCGACAGGGCAATGGAGATTTATGAAGACATCATAAACAAAATATTAGCATATTCAAACACTTCCTATTCAAAAAATAGGATTTTGCTGCTTTCCCCTTCAAAAGATATTGAAAAAATAGAAAAACAAATCAGTTTTGTGATGGATGCAAAAAAACAGGTTTCACAGCTTCCAATAATCAAGTTAAGAGGATTGATGAAAAACTTAAAGGAAGTTGAAAATCCGAAAGCTGAATATGATGCAAGTAAAGTTATTTTAGTGGAAACAGAAGAAGACAATTCATATCTTACTGATTTAGGTCTGAATCAGTATTATCCAATAATTACAGCCACTGATTCCCCGTTACTGCAGGAGGAATTAATGAATTATGACCTTATCTTTTATGTATATTCACAGGGAATACTTGATTTTGAAGGAATGCCAAACCTTGTAATGATTAATATTGAAGAAAATGATTATGAAATAGTTCCTGAAAAAATAATAAACTTCTTTACACATAACCAGGATCTTTTTAACAGAGTTTATGAAATACAAAAAATCAGAGGCCGGGAAACAATTTTGGGAGAAATTATCCCAATTATTGATGAACTTAATGTTATTGATAAAAGAGAAGTGGACATTGAAGAATTAGTCAATTCTTTAAAACAGGATATGGATGAAGAACTAGAAAATGCCATACAAAATGTTGATCTTGAAGGAGATGAAATTCTCAACCTATTAAACAAGAATCTCCCCCCAAAGATTAATAAAATATTTGATGAAATTATAAATGAAAGGAAGAAAATCATCAGAGAAAAAACAGGATTTGATTTTGATCCGTATCTTAGAAAATATCCTATTGAAATTGACGACAGTGAAATCCAAAGAATTCAACTGGAACAGTCATCCAAAAAAGAAAATGATATTTTTGATGTTAAAAAAAGTGCAGCTATCGAATTGAACTCCATAAAAGAACAGGCAATCAAAGAAGTTGAAGATGTAATTAAATTTGACTATGAATTTAGTTTAGGCAGCTTTGCATATGAATATGATTTAAATGCACCTGAATTTGGCGATGAAATAAATTTAAAAGAGGCACTGCATCTGGAACTGGCCCTTAGAAAAGATGATAAAAACACACAGACAATTGATTACAAACTTACAAATGACGAAAACATAGCCCTGCTTACCGGGGCAAACAGCGGAGGTAAAACAACCCTTCTTGAAACACTAACCCAAATTTCCATAATGGCACAAATGGGACTTCCAGTAAGTGCCGGTGAAGCTAAAATCAAATTGTTTGATGAAATATATCATTTTTCAAAGAAAAGATCACTGGATGCCGGAGCTTTTGAATCCTTTTTAAATGTATTTATTCCAATTGTAACAACAGACAGCGAAAAATTAGTATTGCTTGACGAACTTGAAGGAATAACAGAACTGGAAGCTGCAGTTAAAATTATTTCCACATTTATAGATATGATTAAAGAATCCAATTCCTACGGAATAATTGTAACACATATGGCCCGGGAACTGATGAATTACACAGATATTCGTGTAGACGGTATTGAAGCAAAAGGATTAGATGAAAATTATAATCTGATAGTTGACAGAACTCCAAAAATGAACTTCCTTGCAAAAAGTACCCCCGAACTTATCTTAAAAAGGATTTATGAAAAATCAGACGATAATCTAAAACAGGTATATGCAAGAATCTTAGAGAAATTTTAAGATATTAATATATAGAAGTTTTAACTAATTACAAAAATATGAAAATAATTTCCAACACAAAAAATGATTCTATAAAAAGGGTAGAAGAAATATATAAAGTTCTTAAAAAAAATGATTTCGGTTACCTTATCGAAGAAAATACCTTTTTTAAGAATTTTCCTTTTTTAAAAGATACTAAAAGAGGCAAATATAAAGAATTACCTGATGAATCTATTCCAAAAAGAATAAAAGATGTGCTGGAAGAATTAGGACCAACATATATTAAATTAGGTCAGATGTTAAGTACCAGACCTGATTTAATTGGAGTGGAAATAGCAAAGGAACTGGAATCCTTAAGAGACAACACTCCCACCACACCATTTAATGAAATAAAAGAAGTTATTGAAAAAGAACTTGGAAAGCCAATAAATGAAATCTACAAAGAAATTGACGAAAAGCCTTTAGGTTCAGCTTCAATCGGGCAGGTCCATAAAGGAATACTTCTTGAAAACAACAAAGAAGTAGCCATTAAAGTTCAAAAACCTCATGTTCGTGAAACTATTGAATCAGATTTAAAGATTATGAAATTTTTATCTGATAAAATCGGAAAATACATAAACCAGACTAAAGTTTATAATATTCCATCTATTTTAACAGAATTTGAACGCTCAATATTCAAAGAAATTGATTACCATGAAGAACTAATCAATATGAAAAATTTGGCGCATAATTTCAGAGCCGTGCACTACATCCATATACCTGCTGCTTATTCGGAGTACTGCAGTGAAAAAATCATTACAATGGAATTAATAAAAGGAAAAGAAGTTTCTGAAGTAATGGTTCACGATTATCCGGAATATAATAAAAAATTAATTGCTAAAAGAGGAGTGAAATCTTATTTTAAACAAATAATGATTGACGGATTTTTCCATGCCGACCCACATCCTGGAAATATGATGATAATGGAAAACAATGTATTATGCTACATTGACGAAGGAATGATGGGAATTTTAGATGATGATTTCAGAGAAGAACTTGCAGAGTTAATATTACTGCTATTAAGCAGAAATGTAGACAATATTATCAACCAGCTAATTTACATGGACATATTAACACCTGCACAAAACACTCCTGAATTAAAAGCCGATGTAAATGACATAATGAACAAATATTACGGTGCAGACCTGAAAGATATGCATGGAGGAATACAGCAACTCCTAAAAGTAATGATTAAACATAACATCCAATTACCAAGAGAATTTGTAATGATTGGACGCGGAATGGCTTTAATTGAAGATACAGGAATGAAATTGGACCCTGAATTTAATGCCGTGACTGAACTGAAAAAATTATCTAGAAAAATAATATTTCAAAAATACAGCCCTAACAGATTAGCAAGAGTAAGCTCCAATTACATGCTGCAAATAGAACACTTAGCTAAAGATTTGCCAACAACACTTAACAATATGCTTTCAAAACTTGAAGAAGGTAATTTAAGCGTGAAACTTAAGCACGAATCAATCAGTGAAATCATGAACCAGCTGTCAATTTCACTTATTTTATCTGCACTAATTATCGGGTCATCACTGGCCATCATTTCAGATAAGGGACCTAAACTATTTGATGTTTCAATATTGGGACTGATAGGATTTGTATTCAGTGCAGCTTTAGGAATCTATTTAGTAATTCAATTTATGTTAAAAGAAAAATAACTTACACTAAAAAACCCTTTAACATCACATATTTCTTAATTTATCTTAATAGAAAACTTAAATCTTTCAGTAAAAGCTTCATCAGAAACCTATGTATTTTACTGCATAGCCAATTATAAAAATGAAAATGTTTTTGGAGGAACATAGATAATATTATTGTGTTTTTCAATATTAGTTGTAGTATCTGAGATGATAATTCCATAATCTGCGCCATAACTGTTGATTGCATGAGTGATTTGTTTTTTATCTTTTCTACCACGACCCACTTCAATAGGTACTGGATTTTTAAAATCTCGCTGCAATATAAAATCAACATTTCGCTTCTTGTTTGCATCATAATACAATGTAAAACAATCATTTCCTCTTTGTGTGAAATTAAATAAGATTGATGCAACATGATTTTCTAGAAGTATTCCCTCATATTGCTTTATATCATTAATTATATTTCCAGAGTTTTCGGATAATGCATTTCTAATGCTGCTTGTTGCAAAATAATATTTTTTGGTTTTTTTCATGTGTTTTGATGATGTTCCATAAGCTTCAATAGAAAATATTAAATGTGTTTTTTCTAAAATGTCTAAAATATTTTTTACATTCGCTTGAGAAGTCTTTAAATATTTTGCCAAATTGTTTTGTGAAAGATTCCCTGCATTTTGTAGTGCCAGATATCTTAGTATCCTATTTGAATTCGTCTGATTTTCAAAAGTGAAATTTTTAATAGCAACCATATCAGTATTTACCACTTTTTCAATCATGCCCACAAGATTAGTAGAAAGTCTTCTAAAATTGATTTTACGAGCTAAAATTGGAAATCCACCATATTTCAAATATTCATCCCAATCATTAAAATTATACTTAATATTATTAATTAAGTCCCTGTTCCTTTCATTTTCATATTTTATGGCATTTTGTTCTTCACCATTTAAAATCAAGCTAACCAAAGAATTTCCAAGATTAATATTTGAGTAATCATATTTCAATTTCAGATGTTCATTATAATTTAGAGGTGTTACGACTCTTTTTAACATCCTTCTTGCAGCATCTGCATTATATTCTAAATTTAGAGCTGATGAACCTGTAAATACCATGAAAATTTTTTCTGAACGATCATAAATTATTTTACCAGACATTGACCAGTTCTTATCATATTGCGATTCATCAATTAATAGAAAAATTTCTTTATCCAATAATCTTAACTGAGTATTGAATTGATTATTAAGGTAAATATCAACTATTTCTCTTATATTGCAATCAACTATATTGTTTAAATCATCACAGGACAAATAAATTATTTGATCGGGCAATATGTATTTTTCATTTAATAAATAATAATATGCTTGATAAATCAGCGTTGTCTTTCCAACACCCCTAATTCCAGGCAACACAATAAATCTATTTAACTCATTTCATCCTATAAACTCATCAATACTATTCTTGATTTCTTCAAATTCAAATCTATACTTTAATTTTTTACCATCCCTAATTAATTTATCTTTTAATACATATGGCATATTAGAGCTACTTTCATTTATGAAATTAAGTATCAATTGTGTTTTATCATTCATATTATATGCCTCCCTTAGAATACATTAATTAAAAAAATATTTGTTAATACATATATAACTACTTAACAAAATATTTTATTAATTAACTTATAACCAATAAAGAAATATATAAATTAAAAGAACCTAATCAAAATTAAAACCTTTGAAACTGTGACAGTGTGAAAAAACGCAAAACTGATAGTAAAAAAAGTTAAAAAGTCTTAAAAAAATTTAATTAATAAAATAAGATCATATAAAATCTGTTGTCCTATATACTATACAAAATATTTGCTGCTTTTAATTACTATATTCACTAATTCCCGTGAGTTTTTCAATATCGGAATAACTCCAGTATTTGTTTTCCCAATGGAAATATATGTCCTTTCTTTTTTTGAAAATTCTAAATGGAACATTAGTATTGTCATAAATATGGACAATATCACAAATTTCAACTAATTCAGAAATCAAATCCAATGCATTATAATATCTTGATTTGATTTTTTCTTCAGGAACGCCATGACCTCCCATAGATTCCCTCATACTTACCCGAGCAATATTAATTTTATAATCTGATGTTAAAACATATATGCATCTTAAAAAATATCCTTTTTCTTTAGCTTTTTTAAGCAATTTAAGATTCCTATCAGTAGAGAGCACTGTTTCAAATGTGAAATCTTCACCCTTTTCAATCATTTCTTCCCTAAGCTCTTCAGCCTTCACAGCAGCTTCCAAATCACTGCATAAACTTGACCTTTTAATATCGTCGGCATTAATGTAAACACCAATAGTTCTGGCCATACGAGTTATAGTAGTTTTCCCACTGCCGTTTGGACCTGCAAAAATGATGATTTCAGGAAGCCTATTCTTCTTTGACATAAACTCTCCTTCCATCAGGATATTCTAGATATGCACATTTATTTTCATCATCATAACCCGCAATAGGAAGTCCTTTAACTTTACAAATCTCTTGATCAATTCTGATAGATTCTTTAAATCTTTCAGTTAGCTCTTCATCAGAAATACCGCAAGTTGAATCTAATTCATTTCCTTCAGACAAAATAATTCCTCCCTATTCTTTTGTAATTAAATAATAACAATAATATTATGAATATTATAATTTAATAAATTTTCCAAAGTGCAACAATATGAAAAAACATGAAAATGATTGGTTCAGAATAGTTAAGAAAACTTAAAAATATTTTTATAAATCTATTGCCAGTATACAATGCAAAATTTCATACTTTAAACTATTAATACAAAGTTAACCTATATATCCCTCATCTTTTCACCAACATACCATATTTTACTTTCCATATAATTTAATCATAAATAAATTGAAAGGAAATTTTATAAAAATGTTGTGATAACATGAACTATGAAACATTTTGCAAAGATTTGTTAAATCTTACAAAAGAGCAAATAACAAAAAATGAACTCCTAAAATTATTGAAAAAATATTCAAGTAGGATTTCAGTCTTTGACTTGATGAATCTCATCACAGCATCGGACAATACCTCTGAATGGGTTTCGAAAGTGGACAAAACTTGGAAATAAAATGCAGGTAGAAACCTTTATTTTCAGAATGAAAGCACTCGACACCGATTTTAGCACATATGTTGGAAACATGATAATAATGATCTTAAAAAATATATATTCAATTTAAATGAAACACTTGACCCTCACAAATCATCAGCAGAATTCTGCATAATTGTATTTCTTTCAATATTATATGCAGATTATATTCTTGAAGAACCTGTACACCCAGAAGGAGCTGAATTTCCAGAATCACAAAAAGTCCTAAAAAAAGAAGAATCATACTACTGTCCTGCAAAAGAAGGAAATTTAAAAAATCCAAATGCATTTTGTAGATTATGCATGGCAGAACAATTATGCCTGTAAAAAAATGATAAAATGAGGCATAAATATGGTCAATAATCATGTAATCTAGATAGAAGATTTATTTAGGGGTTTGAATTTTTTAGTTTTCGAATAATTGTTGTATGGCTGTTTTTGAGTAGAATCCTCATGATATGATTAATGATCCTAAAAATACATTCAAATATACTGATTTTGGTATATATTTGTGTATTGGTTTCATGTTGAGTCCTTGTTTGAGCAATTTGAAAAAGTCTTCTATTTTTCCCCGTATTGGTTTGAATTTTTTCCATTGGTCTAATTTTTTGAATAAATCATGTTTTAAGTTGTTGTAGAATTGTTTTTCTTTCATAATTCTTTTTGTTTGGTTAAATACTTGTAATGGATAAGATAATTAATCATTAAGCTTTGTTTTGTTGAAATTATTTTTTGGAAAAATAAAAGGAACGGCTTTATATTTACCAATTCCTAATTGGTAGTTTTTATAACTGCAATATCCCTTATCAAAAAGTATGGTGTCTCCTTTTTGGATTATTCGTCTTTTTTGAAGTGTTTGCATAATTTCATCAAAAAGTTTTGCATCATTTGTAACTCCTGAGTGGAATAAAATACAAACAGGATTCATACTATCAAAATCAAGGACAACTGTTGCTTAAATTCAATATAAAAACCTTTAGAGGATGAATAACTCCATTTTAAATTCAATGATTAAAGATGTTCTTTTGTCTTTTTATTAAAATCCAAATCTACAGGAGTTGCATCTACAATAAATGTCTTTTTTCCTCTTCTTTTAAACATTATTTATTGAAATTAAGATGCAATTTAAGATTTAATAGGATTTTAAGGATTTTGAAGTGAAAAAATTTTATAAACTTGAGTGGCACTTAAAACTTCAGAAATATTAAAGTATTTACGAAGCTATTTTTTAGATTTAAGTTCATTTAAGATGAACAGGATATCTAAATCAAAGAACATACTTATAAATATGATTTTAAAAACAAATATTTATTTATTTAAGTTTTTAAAACCAAATGATGTTAAAATTTCAAAGGTTTTTCTAAAATCCATAATTTTAAATATTTCTTTCAAAAAAGTATAATTTGGGTCTTTAATATCTAAATTTAATCTGTGTTTCATTTTTATCTCCAAATAAATATATGTAACACATTATACTTAAATTTATCGATATTAAGACCCTTTTTTAATAAACTAAAAATTATACAGATGCATTTTTACAAAACACCAAAAATTACCATTACAAATAATAAAAACAAAACAAATTAAACATATTTAGCACTGACAAAAATTCAGACCCCTAAAATATTTTGGAACTGGGAACTTATCCCGGTAAAAAAAAGGTTTAAGATATTCCACAAGTAATCATGCCATAAGTGATTTGAATGTTACTTCAGGGCAACTGACATTGAATAATGTATGGTACACTTTTGACCTGTATTATCAGAAAGGTAATGTTAAGGCATCCATCAAAAATGGAAATACAACCGTTTATTCATATGAATGAACAACAATAACATTTGAAACAGCATTTCCTTTCCTGACAATATATGATTATATAGCGGACAAATGATTTTCAACAACATTACTGTTGAAGAATGAGATGGTGAATAATCATGGCTGAAAAGGGATGGATAAATATTGGGCGTGTAGTTGGTGATACCAGACCTAAAGGCGATACTGGAGATACAGGAGCTCTGGCGATACTGGACCGGCCGGGCCGACCGGGGACACAGGGGCTACTAGTACTGGTATTACTATTAAAGGTTCGTATAATACTTACGCGGAATTAATAGCTGAACATCCAACCGGTAATGATGGAGACAGCTACTTGGTAAACGGTTCATTATATGTATGGAACGGTTCATCATGGGAAAACGTGGGAAACATCAAAGGTGAAAAAGGAGACACGGGTTCGCAAGGTATTCAAGGAATTAAAGGCGATACCGGAGACCGTGGCTTTTCACCAATCGTTAATGTTGACCACACAACTGGAAAGATAATCATAACAACACAAGATGGTTCATCAACAATATCATTTACTGAACTCAAAGGTGATACCGGTGACAAAGGTGTTAAAGGATACAGGGATACCGGAAAAGCATTTGAATATTCAGACTTCACACCACAACAACTTGCCAGCCTTAAAGGTGCAACAGGTGATAATGGCCCTAAAGGTGATACGGGTGCAACAGGTCAGGGCAGTGATGAAGAAGCCGGATGGAAACTGCCTGTAGATAAGATACAAACAACATCCACATTACCAACGGGTGTCAGTAAAGGATATCGTGTAGCTATTTGTACAAGTTCTGTCATGGTTATAAAAGAATACAACGGTTCATCCTGGGATACAGAATCACTTGATCCATATTCAGTGATACCATTAAAACATTCAGGAAGTATACAAATGTATTTGGCAAAATCAACTGGGCCAGTATATATTGGTGTTGACTATGGTGTCTTTGGTAAATTCCACTTCATGACACAGGCAGCATATGATGCGTTAAGTAGCTATGATGAGGATACAATTTATTTTGTAAGAAGTTCATAAGTGATAATATGGAATTGTCAGATGAAATGTTGAAAGAAATTAGTTATGTGCAAATTTCAAAATACTGGACAAAAACAATGAAATCTTTAGATGGAGAAGTGTTGATACCTTCACAAATAGCTAAAAATTCAGGGATTAGAACAAATCATATTTCAAAAGTTCTGGCTGAATTAAAAGCACATGAGCTAGTTGAATGCATTAATCCTGAAGTTAGAAAAGGTAGATTGTATAGGTTGACTGATAAGGGTGAGAAAGTAACAGAGAATTTAGAATAAATATAATACTAATTAAGTATAAACTAATTATGATGAATCTTGTTAATATTGTAGCAACTGTCGAAATGGAAAAATTCTTTGATTTAGAAGAACTTTTAGATAAATTACCTGATTGTGAAAGAGCTAATGTGTGGGTTAAAGCTAGAATTCCACCTTATAATAAATATACTGCTTTTTATGGTTCTGGCAAATTTTTAATAACTGGTGTGAAAAGTAAAAAAGAACTAAATGACGTTGCAAATAATGTTGTTTATTACATTAATAAATATGGTATAGATAACGAAATTAAAAATATAAATATTAACAATCGTGTTTTTATGGATCAATTGAACTTTGAAGTCGATTTAGATAAACTCATTGTCGAATTAAATGATTATGATGCTTCTTATGAACCGGAACAATTTCCGGGTATGAATTTCAAAGATAATCATGGCATCACTTATTTGCTATTTGGCAGTGGCAAACTTACAATTACAGGTGTAAAATCATTGGATAAATTTGAAGAACATGTTAATGAGTTTAAAGAACTAATACTTGAAAAATCTAATGAATAATATTGAATTAACAATATAAAAATTAATAAAAAATTTAAAATAAAACTATATTATTACAATATAGCTATTAAAGTATTTTTCAACTTTTATAATTTTTCAAAGTAATTACGTATGCTTTTTGCCATTAATTTTCTTCTAGCTTCTAGAAACTCATTGTATTCCATATCCCAAAAGTTTTCTGGCAAATCATAGACTTCAACATAATTATTTTCTACAAACTCTTTAGTGTTAGGTGTGCACTTGTTGTTTAAAATATATTCCCAATATTCATGCGGAGGCATATCACCAATCTCAATATTTTTATGATAATCAATGTAAATCATGTTAGCTACTTGATTATAGTCTTTTTGCTTTAACTTCATTTCTTTTTGTAAATAATTTTTAGGGAATATGTGGTGATGTTCTATAAGCCTTTTAGGACTTTTAACTGATGGCCCTAAATAATCGTAAAGTTTAATTTCTGAAAACAATATATTTTTCCCTTCGAAAACTTTACATGCTTTATAAACATTATAGGTATTGTTATTTGTAGGTTGTGATGATTCTAAAGTAGGTGGTAGAGTTATATTCCAATAATCAGTTGTTAATTCATTATCCATGATTTCAGTTAATGCCCCTATTAAATCCGTACTTTCTCTAAAGTGACTTAGTTCACTTTCAATAACAGATTCTGGAGAACCACTATATCTGCGAGTCAATACTGAAAATACAAACCATTTACGTATAACAGATTCTAATTCCATATGATTTATGTTAAATTTACATCTTCCAAGAAGATATAAAGCATAAGTTTGATATAATGCATTTTTTCCACGTATCATATTTTGATTAACAAAACCGCTAGATTGTATTATACCAATAAAATCGTGCCAGTTAACTAAATCCAAAACAACATCCAAACCCTCTTTTAATATATCAAAGTTTTTATTTCGTTCATCAATTGTTGTCTTTTTTTCATCTAAATTTCTACCGCTTAAAAGTAAATACGCATATTTTAACCTACCTCTTAAGAAGGAATAACTAATTAGTGCTCTAAGTAAGTTTTCATTAGTGGGTTGTTCATTTATTACATTAAATGACACATTAGATGAAACAGAAGGAATCTTAGCATCTTTTGAGAATTCTTCTAATCTATTTTTACCTGCTGGCCAATATATTGACATTAATGTAAAAATAAAATCAGAATTATTAAGTGTTGCGCCCTGACTATTAATTCTCTTAAATATTTCAGATATTTCTTCTAAATCCAAACTATCAGATAATTCAATTAAAGAGAAGTTATATGATTTTAAATCAGTTAAAGAACTAATATTTCGCCTAATTCTCTTTTTTTCATCACTAGGTAAATCAGGTATTTTTTCATTTAGTCCCTCAAAATATTCATCGATAAAATCAAATGGATCTCCTTCAAAGACATCAGTAATATTGCTGACCCAAATAGGGTCTTTTAAAATACTGCTGTTTTGAACTTCAAAAGTCTCATCAAAAGGATTGAATGCAATTTTAATTTTTTTAGGTTGATAATTTTTATCAAGTACTTCACAACCTAACATTACTGAATATAATGCAGTAAGTCTTTGTTGTCCATCAATAATTAATTCTGAAGGAGTAGTATATTTTTCAGAAACTCCAATGGGTCTTGAAGGACTAGCATTTTGATTAATTTTCCATAAAATTATCACACCAATTGGTAATCCTTTATAAAGTGAATCAAATAAATCTCTTACTTTTGCATTATCCCAAACAAAAGGGCGCTGCAATTCTGGAAGTGCAGTATCTCCACTATCTATCTTTTGTATTAATAAATTAATGGGCCAATGAGTTATTTTAAAAACTGGGTCTCGTTTCATAATAATTATTCCTGATATTTAGTTGTTAATATTTATGTTCATGGTCAATTAAAAATTTTATTATAAATTAGATGATATTAACATTCTTAGTTGAAAACATGCCTACTTAGAATTTAATTAATATTGCATCTAGAATTTTAACATACTTCTTTTTAAGTTTAATTGGGTCTTCCATAAAATATGCTGAGTGAGTATTATCTTTTCCTCTTCCTTGAAGTGCATCAATTTCTTCTAAACTCAAACCATTTTCATGATTATATAAAGCAGAAGCATGAAATTTTCTCAACATGTGGCTTCTAAATCTGTTATACATTCTAACTTTACCTAAGCTTAGAGAGTCATTAATTTCATTGAAATAATTATTTAAATAATCCAAATTTGTTTTAAATAACTTATCCTCATTTTTTAATTTTCTTTTAGAAATAATTAAATAATCTAAAATATAACTAACGGCTTCAGGGGAACAGAAAGTAAAATAAAACTTATTAGTTTTTTGTCTTTTAAGTTTAAAAGTTGGAATAACATCATTTCTTTTAATTAAAATAGTTATTATTTCATATATATCATCACTATTATGATATTCTCTCGTTGCATCAATAAAATCTTGTATTGTAATATTTAATGTTTCTTGACGTGCACATCCGCTGCTGGAGATAAATAAGATAATGGCTTTCATGATTGGATTAGCTATTTTAACTGCATCTTTAATAATTTCTTTAGTAGGTAAATCTTCAAACATTATTGGTTTTAGGTTATTAGTATTTTTAAGATTGATAGGTGGCAAATTATGAATCTCAATTTCAAAATGTCTATATATAGTTAAGATTCTTTGAAAATGAACTTTAACAGTGCTTATGAGATAATGTCTTTGTAAATATGTTCTGAAATTCAATAATCTTTGTTTAATCTTACGATTTTTCCATCTAACTCCATTTTCTTCATCATGTTCAGCTTCTTTAAGAAGTTCTGATAAAGACATGTTATTAAAATTTGTATAAAGTTTAATTGCATTGTTATAACCATAAACAGTTCTTTTATTCAAGTTTCGGACTTTAATGAACTCATTTATGATTTTTTTGTCTTCAGAATTCATAATAATATTTGTTTACTTTCAGAAAAAATGGACATTTTTATGAAAGGATTGG
>UMGV01016710.1_pt1 | contig 26495 bp, 26 predicted proteins | sample 1965361 | NCBI WGS metagenome assembly UMGV01 (sample SAMEA4836081, study PRJEB28245) | human gut metagenome | biome: gut microbiome; material: fecal sample | place: Denmark | collected 2008
CGCCTGCTTTAGGATTTATTATTATAATATGTTTCATTAGAAGTTGGTCTCCTTTATTATATTGATACTTACAAGTCTAAAATTTGTTTCTTTATATTTATATAAAAATCTAAGTTTATTAAAGATGCTATTGAAATAGGTAAGCTTATTATATAGTCATTAATAAACCACACCATCATTTTACTACTTTCAACAATCTTTGAAATTGATAAAAGGGCATGATAATTTTTAAATTCTTGAATTTTTTCTGTAGACATTTTGTCAAATAAATATTCTAATTTTCCAATATAATCTTGATTTAAAAGACTACTACTTAAAAACTTAATTATTTCATTATCAGCTTCTACTAGATAATTGAATGCTGTGATTAATTCCTTATCTTGTAAATATACAAAATATCTAGCAAAAGACATTAACATCTTATTAATAGTGCAAACAATATTTTCATAGTTATTGGGTACGTATTCTATTTTTTGAGGATTATAAATATTTGCTTCATTTCCTCTAGCATTCTCGATTGTTATACTATCACATATATGTAGTTCAAGTATTGACAAATCATCAGCTATTAATGTTATTTGTTTATCTGTAAAGTTAGAGAATTCAAAACTACTATTTAATAAGTACTCTTCAAGTTTTTCTCTAAGTTCACTAAAAGAAACATTGGGAACTAAGCGAACAAAAAACACTTTTAAGTTATATGTTTTTTCTTCAAAACTTAATATTGAAACTAAATTATATTTTGTTAAGAAACTTAAAAGTCTATTAATTCGTTCCATGTTACGCCTCCACAAAAACATTCTATTAATTATACCACATATTATCTTTTTTTTAAATGGTTTTTTTTAATTTATTACAAAATGTCAAAAAATGTTATAATTTGTACAAAACAAAAAAACTAGACACGAAGTCTAGTTTATTATTTTTATGCGGGATCAACTTTTTTATAATTTGGATCATAAACCTTTTTTATAGTTTTTTCTTCTTTTTCCCAGTAATTATATGTATCCTTTCTTGTTAGATGAGCAAATAAAACTTGTTCTTTACTTTTATCAGCAGGGATATCTTTTTCATCAAACCAACCATCAAATTGATAACCTGCTACTCTTATTTTAGGAAGTTTTCCATCATAGTTTTCTTTATACTCTGAAAGAATAACACCTGGTATATTATCTAGAGCATATTTAACTCTAAATGATTGCCAGTGAAAAACAGTTTCTGCAGTAAAGTAGAATAGTTTGCATGTATCAACAAGCAATGCCCAACTGGAATTAAAGCTTTCATCGGCGTGGTTGTATGGATCAAAACATGTACATCCTTCATCATTGCGCCACCAAGCAAAGAAAGTAACCAAGAAATTTAAGAAATCTATGTATTTACCATTTTTAAAGCAATAACCAATAAAAGTACTTTCAGGTTGTTCGTCTAACGTACCACCTTCCATAACTGTTAGATAATATTTATGGAAAGCAAACCCCATTCCATAGCAATTTTCCATTCCATCAGCATACCAATCAGCAAACTTCAAAAAATCATCTAAAGACTTTATACTATGTTTTTTTAAGTCTTCTTCTCCATTATGTGATTTTATGAATTCATAAAAATCACCAAAAAAACTTTCAAATAAACTTTTTTTGCTTAACCAAAGGTCAACACCAACCTTATGATCTTTGAATAGTAATTTATACATAGTTATCTCCTTTTTAATTTATTAGTTTTAGACTGAAACTATCTTCTGCAAATGTTACAAGGAATTTATTGCTCATAAATTTACATTCAATTCCTTCACTAGTTTTAACGCCTTTAGCATCTGTCAGGTAATAATTGACAATGTTATCGTAGTCTTTTTCGTATGAATTAACATAACCAAATTTATAATATTCTTCTTTCAAGTACTTATCATTTTTTAATAATGCATCAATTTGTTTAGTTGTTGTATCAAAGTAATATATTACCCCATTAGGAAGTGGCATAACTACAACTTCGTTGCGATCGTGTTCTTCATTATGATATACCATTAATGGATAATGAAGAACAAAGCGAATTCCTTCAGTTTTTTGCCATCTGTAATATGTATTTCCTTCAAAATCAGAAAAACGAGCATAATTGATAGATAATTGCAAACCATTTTCTAAAGAAATATAAACTATTTCATTATATATTTTATTGTCTTTAATTTTTATATATTCTTTTTCATTTACATCGTCTTGTTTTCTATTCATCCAACTTTCAGTCTCATTATCAGATGAAATTGATTTAAACGAAACACGATTTTTTTCCTTATACTCATTTATTAAGTTCTCAATAATTTTTGAAAGAAAGAAATCATCATTATCATAAAATGCTATTTCAAATTCTCCAGTACGGTATTTACTGCTCTTAAGGACTCCATCAAACGTACATGTATAATTAGGTATATCAGTAGTATTCAAATATTTTAATACATCTTCATCAATAGTTAATGTAAAACTTCCATCGTTTTCTACTGTTTCAACGCGAAAAATATTTAAATTACATCCTAATGATATGGAAAGCAAAATCGAAATTACTAATAATAAAATATATTTAAAAATCCTTGTCATTATCATTTAATCCATATTCTTCATATACTTTTTGTTTGAATTCTAAGAACCTATCTTCTTTAATTGCTTCTCTGATTCCTTCAGTCAAATTAACTAAGAATCTTATATTATGAATGCTTATTAATCTATATGCTAACATTTCATTTGCTTTAAGAAGATGTCTTAGATAAGCCCTTGTGTAATTTTTACAGCAGTAGCAATCACATTTATGATCAAGTGGTGTGAAATCACGTTCAAATTCTTTATTTTTGATTATTAGTCTTCCCTCACTAGTCATTGCTGTACCATGACGAGCAATTCTTGTTGGTAACACGCAATCAAACATATCTATTCCTCTTTCAACCGCATCAAGAATAGCACCTGGCGAGCCAACACCCATCAAATAACGAGGTTTGTCTTCTGGTAATAATGGAACAGTATATGAAAGAACATTATTTTGGATTTCTTTACTTTCACCAACACTTAATCCACCAACTGAGAATCCATCAAAAGGTATTTTTGTTAGTTCATCAACACAATGTTTACGAATATCTAAATATTCTCCCCCTTGTATTATTCCAAATAATCCTTGTTCATCTTTGCGAGCATGCGCCTCAAAACAACGATGGGCCCATCTTATTGTTCTATCCACAGAATTTTTCATATATTCGTATGTTGCTGGATAAGGAGGACATTCATCAAAACACATCATAATATCTGATCCTAAATCATTTTGTATTTTCATTGATATTTCAGGAGATAAAAATAGTTTTGATCCATTTTTATGATGTTTAAAAGTAACTCCTTCTTCAGTTATGTCACGAAGCTTTGCTAAACTAAAAACTTGAAATCCACCAGAATCAGTTAGTATTGATCTATCCCAATTCATAAATTTATGAAGTCCACCAGCTTCTCTAACAATATCATTACCTGGTTGACACCAAAGATGATATGTATTGCCTAAAATAATTTGTGAACCAATTTCATGTAATTCTTCTTTTACCAGAGTTTTTACTGTTCCTTGGGTTCCAACTGCCATAAATACAGGAGTTTCAAATGTTCCATGAGGAGTTGTAATTCTTCCTAGTCTTGCATTTGTTTGTTTATCTTTTTTTATTAATTCATACTTAATAACCATTATATTCACCTATCTTATAAACTGAGCATCGCCAAATGAAAAGAAACGATACCCATTTTTGATTGCTTCTTCGTAACTATTCAAAATGATTTCTCTTGAACATAATGCACTTACAAGCATTATTAAAGTTGATTTAGGCAAGTGAAAATTAGTTATCAAGCCATCAACAGCTTTAAATTCGTAACCTGGATATATAAATATATTTGTTTCTTCACTGACTTCTTTAAACGTATTATATTTTGTATATATTGATTCTAAAGTTCTTGTAGAAGTGGTGCCTACACTAATAATTCTTTTATGATTTTTCTTTGCCTCATTTAACTTTTCAGCAACTTCTTGGCTCATAAAATATTTTTCCGTATGCATATGATGTTTTTCAACGTCATCAACTTGTACTGGTCTAAATGTACCCAAACCAATATGCAAAGTAACATAAAGTATTGTTACTCCTTTTTCCTTTAATTTATCCAAAAGTTCTTTTGTGAAGTGAAGTCCTGCTGTAGGAGCCGCAGCACTTCCAATATTTTTTGCATACACTGTTTGATAACGATCTTTGTCTTCTAGTTTTTCATGAATATATGGTGGTAAAGGTACTTCGCCTAATTTATCTAAAAGCTCTAAGAAAATTCCTTCATATGTAAACTTCACATGAAAAATTCCATCTTCTAACTTTTCAGTAATAGTACCTGTAAAAAGGTCACCAAAATTAACTACAGTTCCAACTTTTAATCTTCTTCCAGGTCTTGCGAGAACTTCATATACATCATCACCTAAATCTTTTAATAAAAGCATTTCAATGTGAGCATCGGTTCCGACTTTTTTACCATATATTCTTGAAGGTAAAACTTTAGTATCATTTAACACTAAAACATCATTATCAGTTAACATATCTAATATTTCATAGAAATGATGATGACTAATTGCACCAGTTTTTTTATCAACAACCATAAGTTTTGATTCACTACGATTATTAAGTGGTGTTTGAGCAATTAACTCTAAAGGCAAATTGTAATCAAAATCTTCTACTTTCATTTTTCAATTCCTAAATGCTTATATGCTTTTTCAGTAGCTACTCTTCCTCTATTGGACCTTATAATATATCCTTCTTGTAATAAATAAGGTTCACACACATCCTCAAGAGTTAGTACCTCTTCACCTATTGAAGCAGCTAAAGCATTTAACCCTACTGGGCCTCCTTTGTAACGTTTTATTAATGTTAATAAATATTTATAATCTAATTCATTTAATCCGCTTTCATCGACATTTAATTTCTTTAATGCCATTTTTGTAATATCAAGAGAAATAGTTTTGTTATCTTCGTCATAGAATTGAGCAAAATCACGCACTCTTCTAAATAATCTATTAGCAATACGAGGTGTTCCTCGAGATCTTCTAGCAATTTCTAATGAGCTATCACTACTTATATCATAGTTAAATATCTTTGAAGTACGTTGCACAATATCTTCTAATTCTTCATTTGTATAATAGTTTAATTGATGTACAATTCCAAATCGATCTCTCAAAGGACTAGAAATACTTCCACAGCGAGTTGTTGCCCCAACTAAAGTAAATGGCGGCAAATCTATTTGAATCGAATTTGCTGTAGAGTCTTTGCCAACAACAACATTTATTTTAAAATCCTCCATTGCTGAATATAATACTTCTTCAACAACTCTTGGTAATCTATGTATTTCATCAATAAATAATACATCACCAGGTTCAAGATTTGAAAGAATTGCCGCAAGTTCGCCAACTCTATCAATACTAGGAGCAGTTACGCTATGGAAATTAGCATGCATCTCATTAGCAATTATTGCTGCTAAAGTAGTTTTTCCAAGTCCTGGAGGGCCGTATAATAATACATGATCTAGTGTTTCTTCTCTTTGCAAAGCTGTCTTAATATAAACATTGAGCATTTCTTTGATATCTTTTTGTCCAATATATTCTTTTAAATATTGCGGACGTAAACTTTGTTCATATTCTTCGTATTTTAATTCATCTTTATTGTTTTCCATTTTTATCTATCCTTTTTTGTTTACTTTACTCATCCTTTATGATATAATTTCTACGAGGTGATAAAATGTATAATTATATAAAAGGAACAATCACAGACATTAATGCGAAATGCATTACAATTGAATGTAATAATATTGGATATTTAATATATACACCTAATCCATTTTCATTTACAAATGGTGAAAATGTAACTATTTACACTTATCTTCATGTGCGCGAAGACATTTTCGATCTTTATGGTTTCAAGACAACTAAAGAAAGAGACTTTTTCTTTAAACTCATTTCTGTAAAAGGCTTAGGACCAAAAGGAGCATTGACTATCCTTGCAAGTGGAGACACACAAGAAATAATCGATGCCATCGAATCTGGAAATACCAAATATCTTCAAAGATTTCCAGGTGTTGGCCAGAAAGCAAGTCAACAAATTGTTCTTGATTTGCATGGCAAATTAAACTTTGAAAACAAAGAACCACTTAAGGTAGATCCAAAAGTTGAACAAACAATTGAAGCCTTAAAGAATTTTGGATATAAACCATCTGAGATTAAGAAAGTAGTTCCAATTTTAGAAAATAATTTAAATCTTTCTATCAGTGAACTAATTAAACTTGGTCTCAAAAACTTATATTAATTATAAAATTTTTAAAGCCCACTCATACTTTTTATTAGCATTAGATTCTCTTAGTCTAGTGCTTTTTTTATTGGCTTTCTTACGTTTACTAATATTTTTTTTATAAAGTAATGGATATTTCTTAGCATTCTTCTTTATGATATAAGCATTATGTTTATATTCTTTATTAATCAGATTTCGAGAATATGTTATTTTCTTATTTACTAAAGAAAAAGAATTATCTAACGCCTTTTGCTTTATTTTGGCTTTTTCGATTTGTTCTTTTTGAATTTTCTCAATGTTCTTTGTCTTTGAATTATAATATTCCTCTAATGAATTACCTAATCCCGATTCAATCATTGACTTATTATTAAGTTTTTTATAACCGTATGATGAAACATTCCCATAATCATATTCAGTATAATCAACAAATAAATCTGTTGGTAACATTGTAACAGTGATATCTTTTACCTTTTGATATGCAGTAATGATCTTATTACACAAATCCATCATAACTTTGAAATATTCACTATAGTATTCATCAATTTGTTTATATAAGTTATCATAGAATCTTTCGATTGAAGTAATAACGTTATCGATAAATTCTTGGGTCTGTTGTTCATCATTTGCTTTGTAGTTTTCCAAGGCTTTTAATAGATCTTGTTTTTTCTTCAAAGAAGAAATTTCATTTTTACTATAAAGCTCAATAAACTTTTCTTTAGCATATCTTACTTCTGTCATTATTTCTTTAATGTAATATATTAAATCTTCTAATTCATCATTTTCTAAAGCTATATATAGAAAATAATTATAATTATTAATAATCACATCAAAGATAAAAGCTTTATCTTCAAAAGTATACTTAGGAAATGATTTTTTTAGATAAGCATTATGAAGGTTTAAATTTTCTGATAGTTTGTATAAACTTTCAGAATAATCTTGAATATATTTTCTTCTTTGCTCTAAATCGTATATTTTTCCTTTTTCACTAATACTAATGTCAATAAGCTTTAGCCTATTTTCAATATCATTAAGTTTTTTTTGTATTTCATTTTGACTAGTCAAATAATCAAGTTTTATCTGTTCTGTTTCCTCGATATATGTATTTAATTCACTATCTATTTCTTTGCATGTGTCAAGTTCAAATTCTTTCTTTTGTAATAATCCTTTTTTACGAATTTCAATGATTTCATCCTTGATGATTTTGATAGTCTTACTATCGTCAACAGAAAGTAAATTTTGTTCTTTATCAAAATATGATTGACTAGTAATATGTTTTAATTCTTGTACTTTTAATTCATAATCACCTTTAAATGATTTAATTTTACTCTTTGTGTTTTTTTCTTTATTCTTACAAATGGTTTCATATTCTTTCTTCTTAGAAGATAGTTCTTTATCAAGTGTTTGCTTTTGAACAATCAAATCTTGTCTTTCTCTTCGTAAGTCTTGAAGAATAATTTTTAAATCTTTTGAACGGTTTGGTGATTCGTATTTTGTTTTATCTATTTTTTGATAATCATCAAAATATAAATCAATTAATTTAAATAATTCATTTTTTTCATGTAAACTTTTTTTGATTATATCTTGATCATTTTGATGATGTTCTTGTTCGTTACGGATTATTTTAGCTTTATATGATTTTAGAGAATAATTTCCAACTTGAGTTTCTGAAAGGTAATCTCTAACAATTTCGTCGCCTTTCAAAACATTTTTGCTAATTGCATTTTCTATGTATGTTGTATAATCTTCATAGATAATTCGATATGAATTTAAAAATGTTTCGTAATCCATATTTTATGTCTAGAATCGGAATCCGCCTTTTCCTTTTCCTTTTCCTTTCTTTTGTTTTTGAGGTGCGCGCATCATATTTTGAGGAAGTTTTCCCTTAGCTAAATCTGCTTCAGAAAGACTAGAAAATGACTTCATTTGCTTTTTCATTTCATTAAATTGCTTAACTAATGCATTAACTTCAGTATAAGGACGTCCACTTCCTTTGGCAATACGTTCTCTTCTTGATGGTGATTTGTCAAGTAATTCAGGATATTTTCGTTCATCTTTTGTCATTGACATAATAATTACTTTGACGTTTTCAAACTTTTTCTCATCAATATCAAGGTTTTTAATTTGTTGTCCTAAACCAGGAATTAGTGACAAAATACCTTTTAGCGAGCCCATTTTTTTGATCCATTTTAGTTGTTTTAAATAATCATTATAGTCATAAATTCCTTTTTGAATTCTTTCCATAAGCTTTGTTGCTTCTTCTTCTTCAATTGAATCAGTAGCCTTTTCAACAAGGGACACTAAGTCACCCATTCCTAAAATTCTCTTAGCCATTCTCTCTGGATGGAAGACTTCAAGTTGATCTATTTTTTCACCAACACCCATGAATTTAATTGGAACATTTGTTAGATATCTAATTGATAGAGCAGCACCACCACGAGTGTCGCCATCAAGTTTTGTTAATATACAACCTGTAAGTTTTAATCTTTCATTGAAAGTTGTAATAACATTAATTGAATCTTGTCCCATCATTGAGTCAATTGTTAATAAAATTTCATCAGGTTTGGCAATCTTTGATACTTCTTCTAATTCAACCATTAATTCTTCGTTAATGTGTAAACGACCAGCTGTATCAATAATAACTAGGTCATATCCCTTACTTTTGGCATATTCCAAACCTTTTTTTACAATATCTGTAACTTTATGGTTTGTACCCATCTCGAATACTTCAACACCAATTTGTTTTCCAACTTGGACTAATTGATTAATGGCTGCTGGACGATAAATATCACCAGCAATTAGCATAGGTTTTTTAGCGTCTTTTTTGCGTAAGTAATTTGCTAGTTTCCCGCAATGTGTTGTCTTACCAGCACCTTGTAAACCTACTAACATTATAACTGTCATTCCATTAATCTTGTAAGATATTCCTTCAGCTTCTTCACCCATTAGCATTTTTAGCTCATCTAGGACTAATTTTATTACCATATCACCAGGTGTTAATGACTTTAATATCTTCTCTCCTAATGCTTTTTCTTTAATATCAGAAGTAAATTTCTTGACAACTTTGTAATTTACATCGGCTTCTAATAATGAAAGACGAACTTCTTTCATCATTTCATCTATATCTTTTTCAGTTAAAACTGCTCTTCCTGTTAGACGACGAACAGTCATTTGTAATCTTTCTGATAAACTTTCAAATGGCATAATAATCACCTATTCTATTTCTTTTAATTTATTGATAAGTTCTTTATAAGAACCTGATTTATTTTCATATTCTTCATATAATTTTTCTTTCTTTTTACTTTTATCATATAATTTTAAAACGTCTTCATAACCTTTTAATGATTTATTTATTTTGTCTATAGCATCAAATACTGCACTTCGAGAAATATTATTATTCAAAGCAATTTCTGAAAGTGTTAAATCATTGTCATAAAAATCACTAAAATATTGCTTTTGTTTTGGAGTAAGTAAATCTCCATAATAATCATATAAAGTAATATAATAGTCTCTTTGAATTATTATATTTTCATCATTCTTCATCATCAATCATCTCAGCAAATAAGCCATATACATATTTTTCAATATCGAAATATTCAAGATCTTCTACTTTTTCACCTAAGCCAACAAATTTGATTGGTATATTATACATATCTCTAATAGCTAGAACAATTCCACCTTTAGCTGTACCATCAAGTTTTGTCAGAACTACTCCTGTAACTTCCGTTGCTTCGATGAAGGCTTTAGCTTGAGACAAGCCATTTTGACCCGTTGTTGCATCAATAACAAGTAGTGTATCTTGAGGTGCACCTTCAACTTCACGAGAAATAACTTTTTTTATTTTTTCTAGTTCTTTCATTAAATTTACTTTAGTTTGTAAACGTCCAGCTGTGTCACAAAGCAATACATCATAATTTTCCTTTTTAGCTTTAGATATAGCATCATAAATAACACTTGATGGATCGCTACCATAATCTTTTGTAACCACTTCAAAGCCAATTCTTTTGCCCCAAACTTCAAGTTGCTCACTTGCTCCAGCTCTGAAAGTATCACCTGCAGCAACTAAAACTTTTTTTCCTTCGCTCTTTAGTTTACTAGCAATCTTTGCAATTGTAGTTGTTTTTCCAGTTCCATTTACACCAACAAATAAAAAGACACTTAAACCATTTTTATTGAAGTTTAAATTAGTATTTACCACTTCACCCTTCAAGTAGATATCAAACATCTTATCGATAATAATTGGTTGTAAATCCTTAGCACTGCTTAAACCTTTTACTCTTTCATCATTCTTTAGTTCATCAATGAACTTTACTACCGTATCAACGCCAATATCGGCCATAACAAATATTTCTTCTAATTCGTCAAACAAATCATCATCTATTTGACTATGTGATTTAAACAGATTAGCCAAACGACTAAATGCACTTGACTTTCTTGTTTTTTCCATTCCAATTCTATATTTTGAAGCTTCTTCTTTTTTCTTTTTACTTTTAAAGATACTAAAAATTCCCATAATTTGTTCTCCTTATAAATATATATTCATTAAATTATACCACAAATCCTTATAAAATTAAATACATATTTTAAAAAAGGTTAAATAAAAAACTATGAAATGTCATTAACATCCATAGCTTTTTGCTCTATTCTTCTTTGTTGAAAACCATATCTCTCATGGCCCTGTCAATCCTCTTAATTAAATTATCTAATCCTTCATAGTTATACTTTTCCATTATTATTTCAGTTGCTTCATCTATAGGTTTTTCTAGTAAAACAAAATATATTTCGCAAACAATATTAGAAATAGATGTATCATAATGATCGCTTATTCCTTTATCCTCATTGCGATAATACTTTTCACTATACAGAATATATGTTACGTAAACATTGTTTACAATTTTGCCTTCGTAATTACTAACTCCCATTAAATCATTAAGGCTACTATTATGAAGACCATTTTTGCTGAATAAACTTATACTAGTAACCAAAAGCAAACATATAAATATAACCATATAGGCGACTTTTAAAACAACTTTAAACTTATTATTATTTTTTTCATGGACTACATATTTCTTTTTACTAGCATATTCTTTGACTACTTCTGGCATTTCAGGTATTTGTACAGATTCAATAATATTTTTCTTAAAACTCTTTCTATCCATTAAAATTCACCTCTTATTCTTTCAACTGCTTTCTTATAAGTATAATATACTTGATTATAACTTAAACCTGTTAATTCTGATATTTTTTTAAAATTAAATCCAAAGACTAAATGATATATAACTATTTCCTTTTCATTATCTAGTAACTTATCTAAATAGTGACTTATTTCTAAATTTTCAATTTCTTTTTCAAAACATGGATCAGTAATATCTCTAATTTCAACTCGATTTCGATTTTTCAAATAATTAATTGTTAGATTTCGGGCAATTGATGTAACCCAAGCATAAAAATTAGTTCCTAAGGTATAACTTTCTAGAGAATCAATTACTTTCATATATGTTTCTTGTATCAAATCTTCTACATAAACAACACTTCCTGTGTAATTTCTTATTGTAAGATAAACATATGTATACGTTTCGTGATAAATCACATTGAAGGCATCTTGATCACCTTTCATAAACCTTTTTATATATTTGTCAATTTTTTTTGAATTCATGTCTTTTACCTTATCTTTTTATTATAACTGGCTTTTGAACAATTGTCCCTATGTTACCATACTTCACACATTTAACCATAAATACATTAGAAAAATCTTTATTACAATCATAAACAAATTTCATTTCTTTAACTGTAAAATGATATTTTTCTAATAGACTCATAACTTCAATAATTCTGCTAGTAACAAAAAGCATATAAAATGTTCCATTAATTTTTAAATTTTTATACGTTGTTTTTATAAGTCCTTCTAATGTAAAATTACTCTCATGCTTAGCAATAGCTAATAACTCGTTTTTACACTTATTATTTTCCTCAGTTTTAAAATATGGAGGATTACAAATAATTACATCAACTTCATCAGAAACATATTCCATTGCATTTGCTTCTTTAAGTTCATAATTAGTAATTCCATTAAGCTCCATATTTTTTTCACATAATTTCAAGGCTTCTTTATTAATGTCAATTCCAATTAGTTTTTTAGGCTTAAACATATTAGCGTATAGCAAAAGAGCTCCGTTATTAGTTCCTATGTCTAAAACAGTATCTTCCTTGTAAACTTTGATGAATTCTCCTAGGCACTGTGTATCGGTGTTAATCCTAATCATTTTATCATCTTGATATAATTTAATTTCTGGATGGTTTGGTAAATAGTCTAAAGTAATCATATATACCCTCGATTCGCTATTTCTATGTATATGTTATATTTTATCACTTTTTGCCACATTTTTCAAGCAAATATAAACTTTTTATACAAAAAAAGCCCTACGTATTATGCGTAAAGCTTAACTTATATTTAATTTACAGTTTCTTTTTTATCACGTAGATAAAATATTGTTCCAATGATCATAATAATAGTGAATACAATTAAATAAGCAATTATTGGACAGCTAAATTTTCCATTTTCTAAAGCATTGATAAGAGGAGTTACACCGTGAGCATATATTGCCGCAACAATCATAAATAGACAACAAAGTATTGAAAGAGATGGTAGAACTATTCCTTTTAAGACTCCTAATTCTTTTCTTTCTTTTATAATCATCATAATAAATATAGGAATATAAAATGCATATGTTGTTACAATTGGAAGTTCAGAAGAATCAAATGAGAAAAATCCAAATGATGCATTTTGTGACAAATTAGCTATATAGAAATATGCATACCATATCCCACAAAGTAGTAATCCTAAAACACTTGAATTTGTAGGCATATTTGTTTCAGGATCAACATGCTTTAAAACTTTGGCATGAGGACCTAAATCACGGCTAGCTAAAGCGTATAAACCTCTTGTACAGCCTAGCATCAATCCATTTAATGTACCTAGGCAAGAAATAACAACAAATACTTTAAGAATTGTACCAAAGAAATCTCCGAATATTTGCAAGAACGCATAGGGAGCACCACCAACTTGTAAAACCTCTATAGTCGCGCCACCAGCTACACCGATATAGTATAATACATATACTAAAACTATTATAATAGATCCAATAAATAGAGCTAGTGGAAGATTCTTTTTAGAGTTTTTAAGTTCGGCATTAATTGATGTGGCAACTATCCAACCTTCATATGCAAATGCTGTAGCAACAACAGCTGCAAACAAAATGCTAAACCCTGAATCACCAACATGTTTAAAATTATTTATTAATATTTGCATTTGTGTAGCGCCATCTTTGACTAACTTACCATCAATAACTTTATAGCTTAAAGTTGTTTGGCATAATCCATATATAGTTCCAACAACTGCCATTAAAAGTAATGGTATTAATTTGATTATTGTTGTACTTACTTGGAATTTTCCAGCAAGTTTTGGTGCTAGTGAATTAAGTGCAAATGATGAAACTAAAAATAAGCATCCTAAAGTCATAACTTCAGGTGAAGAAAGACCCCATCCAAACAATTCACCAAAATATCTTGCTGAGAGCCATGCAAGAACACTTGTTAATGTTGGATAATATATAAGAGAAAGAAACCATCCAACGTGATATGCATACCCCTTTCCAACTGTAACTTCTGCGTAGTCAACAATTCCATTGACTTTTTCATATTTCGTTGCCATAACTGCAAAAGTGCAAGCACAAATAAGCATAATGACTCCGCCTATAATCCATGCCAAAATACCTAATGTCATATTACCGCCAGTTGTATTTAAGATATTTTGGGCTTTAAAGAATACACCTGAACCAATTACAATACCAACAACCATGCAGATTGCTGTAAAAAGTCCATACTTTTTTTCTAGTTTCATAACCTTTCCCTCCGTTAAATTATGGAATTAGTAATTTATATACACTGTATATAAATATACACCCTAAATTATAACATTTCTAAAAACTTTTATCAAGAAATGTTTTACATTTGTTTTGAAAAAAGTCATAAGATTGTTTAACCTTAAATATATGACGTTACAAATAATAAACATTTTATATTATTAATCATACATAAGATCTATGTACGATCCGCTAAAATATACTTTACCATCTTTAAAAGTCATTTTGAGATATAATATATTCCAAAAATTACGAGTACATAAATCTTGCTCTATATTTCCACTAACTAAATCTATGCATATTGAATCATATTTACTATCTAAGAATTGTTTAGGAATATTAATTATTGTACTTGCTTTATATTTAACTGCAAAATATTTTATGCCATCAATAGTTTTAAAATTTTCTTTTACTATTGTATAATTTTCATAAAATATTTCTTTAATTGCAAAACTCCTAATATTGAAATCATCATTGCGTAAATATATAAATCCATCATGATTATTTTCATCTAGTCGCTTATTGTAAAATATCATTGAGGTATCATTACCATAGAATACTTCTATATTTACTTCCTCATTTAAATCATAACCATCATCATGTATTTTACAGCCTAATGGTAGTAGTATATTTAAATCATAAACATTAATCGCTGATTTTTTTACTCTTCCATAGAAAGTATAATCATCTTTTTCATATAAATAAGTACTTTTAATAATGTTTTCATTAACAAACTTCTTAATGAATAAATTATCAGTATACAAATTATCTGGTTTAGTAATACCAAGTTTTGCCATATCTTCTTCTGTTAGTTTTGTTCCAGTTTCTAAATCTATTGTTTTTCCATCAAATATTATAATTAAAATATGTTCTTTTTTATATAATACAAGGTCTTCTGTAAGTTTTTTATTTTTATATTCGTTTTTAAAATCTTCATCATAATATAAATTTTCATCAGAATAATATAATAAATTTGTTGAATTCTTGTCGAATACATCATTATATAAAACCTCATATTCTCTTCTGGAAATCATATTCACATATACTTTAACAGTTACATATTTTTCCTTAGCATATAATGTTATATCTTCATTAATTTTATCTATTTCATATTCACTTGTTAATTCCTCATCATAATATAAACCAAGTAATCTTTCATCATCGAAATCTCTGATAAATAAATATCCACCTTTCTCAATTTGGACATTTTAGATTCCATCTGCTCTAATGACTTTAACTGTTACAAGCTCTTTTTCTTCTCTTCCATACAAAGTGATATTATCATTAATCGGTTCATTATTATACTTCTTTGTATAAGTTTCATCATAGTATAACTTTATATCTTTATTAATACTTTCGACGTTAAGTATTTGCCCTTTTTCGATTGCAAAGGTATTTACTTTACCATTAATAACTACATTAACACTTTTCGTTTTATCTGTCCCATAAAGTGTTATGCTTTCTGTAATTGGTTCATTTTTATACTCTTTTGTATAATCTTTATCATAGTATAATTTGATATTTTGATTAATATTATTAATTTTATCACCACTATTGATTTCAAAAGTGTTTAACTTGCCATCAATAACAATATCAACTTTAATTAACTTTAGCTTTGCATATAAAGTAGTATTTTCATTAATTGGTTCTTTATTGTACTCTTTTGTATAACTTTCATCATAAAATAACCCTATTATCCTATCATCATTAGGTTCATAGATTTTACCAGTTTCTACGTAGTTTATTGTTTCATTTCCATTTACAATAACATTAACCTTACAATACTTTTCTCCACATCCTGTGAGAATTAAAAGCATCATAACAAAAACAAATGTATAAAAAAAATTTTTCATTATATCCTTCCTTTCACATTTTGTAGGTATTTCTTATACCTATACTAAATTATACCATATATATATAAAATCAAACGTTTTCATTATTTTTTATTTTTTTATTAAAAAAGTACCTACCAAAAGATAGATACTTAATTTATATTTCTTAATATGTCAAATAAATAATATAATATTGTCATTACTGTTCGTTCTCTTAAAATATTTCTTTCAGTACGATAATAAAGTGTTTTAGAAAAAACTTTATCTTTAACACAAATAGCAAAACAAACAGTTCCAACAGGAATACTTTCGGTTCCGCCAGTAGGTCCTGCATATCCAGTTACTGATACACCTACTTCTGTATTTGCAAAGTTTTGTATGCCTTTTGCCATTTCAATAGCCACTTCTTCAGATACAACATCGTATTTATCAATTGTTTCTTGATTCACATTTAAATACTTGATTTTTGCATCATTACTATAAGTTACTAAACTTTCGTCAATAACACTACTTGCTCCACTTGTGTTAATTAATTTACCAGCTAATAAACCGCCAGTACAGCTTTCCGAAAAACTAATGTGATAGTTTAATCTTTTTAATTCTTGAAAGACTTTGTCTTCAATGTTTTCATTTTTATCGCTTATTATATATTTTTCTAAAATAGAAACAAACTCATCACATGCACATTTAAATTCATTTTCAAATTGTTTGTATGAAGTTACTTGATAACGAACTTTACCAGTTGTAAAGTAGGGATTAATTTCCACGTTAGGATATTTTTTATAATAATCTTTGAGGATATCTTCAACTTGAGCCTCACCAATCCCCATAACAATGTATTCTTTAATAATCTTTTCATTCTTTACTTTTGTTTTCAAAAAAGGTATTAAATAATCATTAACCATTGGTTTTAATTCAGATGGTGGTCCCACTAAAACTGTATATGCTTTATGATTATATTCATTATAGGCACCCATTGCAGTTCCCTTATCATTAGGAAGTAAGTGAGCGTCTTGAGGATAATATGTTTGTTTTAAATTACAGTCTGTAAATTTTCCTCTAAAGTATTTGTTTAAAAGTTCTAAAGGTTCTTTTCTTTGGACAACTTGTAAGCCTAAGTTTTCATATAATACTTCTTTAGTAAAATCATCATGTGTTGGTCCTAAACCACCAGTTGTGATTAAATAATCAATATTAGACTTTTTAAAATTATCAATTTCAGTGTTAAGATCATTTCTATCGTCACCGATTGTAATAACTTTCACAACCTCAATTCCAATTTTTTCAAGTTCAATAGCAAGAAATGACGCATTAGTATTTACTACTTTCCCACAAAGAACTTCATCACCAACATTTATTATTTCGCATCTCATACATTAAACCTAAATAAAGCTATATCTCCGTCTTGGAAAATATAGTCCTTTCCTTCACTACGCATTTTACCTGCTTCTTTGGCTTTAAGCATTGTTCCATATTCTTCAAAATCAGAATAAGCAATTACTTCAGCTCTGATAAAACCTTTTTCAAAATCCGAATGAATTACACCAGCACATTCAGGAGCTTTCATACCTTTCTTAAATGTCCATGCACGACATTCCTTTTCACCAGCAGTAAAGAAAGTTGCTAAGCCTAATAAATCATATGCCTCAGTGACAAGTTTATCTAAGCCTACTTCTGTAATTCCAAAATCACTTAGGAATAATTCTTTTTCTTCTTCACTTAATTCTGATAATTCTTCTTCTATCTTTGAACAAATCTTAATACACTTTGTATTAGTTTTTTGTGAATATTCCTTAACCTTTAATACGTATTGATTATCTTCATTAATATCATCTTCAGAAACATTCATGATATATATCATAGGTTTTTCAGATAGGAAATTATAATTCTTAATTGAAAGTTTTTCTTCTTTTGTTAGCGGTACATCTCTTATTGAAATACCTTCTTTCAAAGCGTCCTGACATTTTTTCAAAACATTATATTCTGTAACTGCATCTTTATCAACTTTCAATTGTGCTTTTTTTTCAATTTTTCCAATTCTCTTTTCAATGACATCTAAATCAGCATATATTAATTCTAAATTAATTGTTTCAATATCAAATATTGGATCGATTTTACCATTCACATGAATTATATCAGGATTATCAAAACATCTAACCACATGACAAATAGCGTCAACATCACGAATATGTGATAAGAATTGATTCCCCAAACCTTCACCTAAACTAGCACCCTTTACGAGTCCAGCAATATCCGTAAAAGAAAATGATGTATAAACAACACTTTTTGGATGAATTACATCTACTAACTTCTTTAGTCGAGGATCCTTGATTTCTACAAATCCTACATTTGGTTCTATTGTTGCAAAAGGATAGTTTGCACTCAATGCTTTTGATTTTGTTATTGCATTAAATAATGTTGATTTTCCAACATTAGGTAAGCCTATAATTCCTGCTGTTAAGCCCATAATTCACCTCATAATATATTATTTATAAATATTTTACCACTTTTGTTCTTCTTTTTCAATATTTGATAAATAAAAATAAATCATATTTTAACTTTACATATTTTTTTAAATAATGGAAAAAATAGATAATAATGGAGGATGATATTTATGAAAAATTTTTACGAACCAAGCGAAAATAATAACTTTGTTCAAGCAAGAAAATGTATGGGCATATGTAATTTATCAAATATAAATAAGTACACAGTTTATGGACCTAGTGCAAAAGATTTACTAAATAAATTTTCGATAAGGAAAGTCGATGTCATAAAAGATAATTCCTTTATGACGATAATGATGAGACATAACAAGTTTATTTGTGAATGTCAAATAATTAAATTATCACCAATCAAATATCTTGTTTTATGTGAAGAAAATTCAAAACTTTTAGGATATTTAAAATCATATCGCAAAAAATATCCTTTAGTCACTGTTGATGACACTTCAAAAGTATATTCATTTTTTTCATTTCATGGTGATAAAGCTTGTGACTATTTTAAACTAAAAAACTCATCAAATTTATATAAAGTTACTAGACAAGGATACACTTATTTTACAATGCTTACTTCTTCTGTTAATAAATTTGCTGTTATTGATCATTTTAAAGCAATAGGATTTTTAGAAATAAATCCTTATGTTAGAGATATATTTTTATATAACAACAATGTTCTTACCAACTTAAACAATTTGTCATATAAATATAAAAACATTATTATTTCTAATCTTTATTGTGCTGATAATATGAAAGTAAATAAGTCAAAAAAATTATATTGTGTTAAACAATTTGAAGCAACAAAAAATCTTATAATTACTAAGAAAATGCCTATCTACAACTCAAAAAGGAAAAAAATTGGTTATGTACATAACTTTTATCGTATTAATAACAAAAAGTTTCCTTTTGTTCTTGGAATTGTGAGAAAGTTTAAAACAGATAAAATAGCTTTACTAAAAGTTAATAAAAGTGAAGTTTTAATAAAAGAATATCAAATATACTAATGAAAAACAAAAGGTTTTGGAAAGTTCTTCTTAAAATAACTAAATACACTTTTATTATCTTTATTCTTGGATTTACTGTCCTTTTTGTTGCTTTATTTATTTACTCGAAAAAACTAAACTATGAATTACCTGAAGTTATCGACATTGAAATATACGACAATAATGATAACTTATTGTTTAAAAAGAATAATACTTCAAACAAAAATTATGTTTACTTTAATGATATTAATCCTTCAATAATTGAGGCCTTCCTATCTATCGAAGATAAAGATTATTATTCACATCAAGGAGTTAATTTTAAAAGAATATTAGGAGCTTTACTGAGTGACATTAAAAGTGGCACTTTAAGTCAAGGTGGTTCAACAATTACTCAACAATACGTAAAAAATGTTTTCTTATCTTCTGAGAAAACTTTTAAAAGAAAAATTGAAGAAGCTTTGATTGCAATTAATATTGAATCAAAATATACAAAAGATGAAATACTTGAAGGATATTTAAATACTATATACTTCGATCATGGTATTTATGGAATATATGATGCATGTCTATTTTATTTTAATAAACTGCCAAGTGAAATTACTGTAAATGAGGCTGCTATGCTTGCTGGTATACCTAAATCTCCTTCAAATTATTCACCAATTAAGAATCCTGAAAACAATGACAAAAGACGAAAACTTATCTTATCAGAAATGCTGAATGATGGAAAGATAACAAGTGAAGAATATTCGAATTTACTTAATGAAGTGCCAACAATATATGGTAAACTAGATAGAGTAAAAATAAGTAATGCTCCTTATTATATTGATACTATTTTGAATGATTTTAATAATTCTTTTGAATTTAAAAAAATTGATCGTAGTGGTGGTATACGTATTTATACTAATATTGATTCTAACCTAAATAAAATTATTGAGAATGCTATTAATAAATATAAACAAAATAGTGAAATTGAAATTGCTATTATGGCAATTGATACAAAAGGTAAGGTTTTAGCTTCAGTTGGAGGTTGTGACTATTTACAATCAACTTACAATAGAACAAAATCCCTAAGGCAACCAGGATCTACAATTAAAACATTTCTTTATTATGCGGCATTAGAAAATGGATTTAATGTTTCCTCAACATTTTATAGTGCACCTACTGTATTCTATTATAATGGTGAAGAATACTCTCCTAGCAATTATAATAATATTTATCCATACCAGGATGTTTCAATGGCATACGCTATAGCAACAAGTGATAATATGTACGCGATGAAGACTCATTTATTTTTAGGACCTGATAAACTTTACTCAACTCTTAAAAGCTTTGGTTTTACCTCAAATATAAGCAAGAATCCATCTTTGGCCCTTGGTACAAGTGAAGTATCCCTTGAAGAATTAACACTAGGGTATGCAAAAATTGCAAGTTTGGGAAAAGATATAACTTCCACTTATATAGATAAAATAACTGACTTAAATAATAATATATTGTATAAAAGTAGTTATAACGATACGCAAAAGTTTAATAGTACCACTTGTTTTTTATTATCTGAAGCTCTTACAAATGTCTTCGATGGGAATGTACGTATTAATATAAGCCCTACATGTTCACAAATAAATCAAATGTTAACTCAAAAATATGCGGCAAAAAGCGGATCAACTGATTACGACGGGTTAATTGTTGGTTATAACAATAACATAACTTTAGGCATATGGACAGGTTACGATGATAATCGTGTTCTTGAAAAATCGGAAGCAAAATATATCAAATATATATGGGCATATATTATGGAAAACTATAATAAAAACAAAAAAAATACTTGGTTTAAAACTCCAAGTAATGTTATTTCGATAAGATTAAATCCTATCAATGGAAACATAGGCATGTATAATGAATATCAAAAGTATTTATATTATGAAATTGATAATTTGCCTGAATTCTTATATTAGCATGTCAAAAATTTTGTTAGAAACAACCTGTCAAAAAATTGGATTGATATCAACAGAATTCTTGACAGGCTACCTTTTTTATTAAACTTTTAAAAAACGTTAATTTAATTTCTTTAGATCTAGAAATAGACATGCTTATGTAATTAACAAATAAACAACAAACCAATTATGATTTTTATACGATAATTAAAAGCCAATCAACACTCAGATAATGTGAGCACTGATTGACTTTTTTTATCAAACTAATTCTTAACAAAAATTATTTATAGTCCTAATTAAAAATTTAAATTTTTAATTATCACAAGAATTCTTTACAGACCCTTTATTTAAAATTTCATTTATCTTTCTAACATATTTTTTGTAATTTAATCCTAAAGCTGAAATCCAAGAATCATTCATATATATATCGTTGGTTTCTTCATTAATCAAATAAAACACTACATATGTATTAACATTATTGAAATAAAGTAAATCAACTTTTTTAAATTTTTCTTTCGTTTTGCCAACTACTATTAATGTTTTATACTCTGTAAAATTTGTGCTTTTTGTTTTTTCTTCTAAATAATTTAGTACTTCTTCCATTGAATCTTTTTTAATTAATTCATCCCAAAATACTAAATATCTTCTTTTATCTAACAAATAGCAGTTTAATGTAGAATCAGCTTTATTAACTAATGGATAATTTTGAATAAGTTTTTCTTGAATGTTCATCTTATTCACCATTCACCTTAAATTTCAATATGTTTATAATATAATTCTCAAGCTTATTTGTTTTATAGATTTTTAAATTAAATTTTTTGTTGTTATAACAAGAATTAATGTTAAATATATGGCTATTGTTTTTTCTGCCATCATTGAATATGTAAAACATTTTTTTCATTCCCCTATTAGTTAAATTAATTTCAACTTCTTCAACACTAGAAACATTATTGAAAAACACTGAATTTTTTTTGCCATAAATGTTTCTAACTTCAATATGATCATCATATATACAATACCATTCTAAATATTTAAATCCAATTAATATCATTAATATTAATATAGGAAAGAATATAATCGATAAACCAAATAACAAAAGTTTAGGATTTTCTTCTGTTATTGAGCCAATAACAATTATTGCAATATAAATAGCAAGAACTCCTATAACTCCAATTAAAAATTTAATTATTTCTTCTTTTAAAACATTTTGCTTAAAAATCATATTTACCATCTCCATGTTAATTGTTTATATTTACCGAATGTATCATTATATAAGTCATTAATGGTATAAACTGAGGCACATTTAGAAATTCCCATATTAATAGCCATTCCTAAACCAAGTAACGGACTATTTGTCACAGTTCCGAAAATTATACTTTCGGCAGTTGTTAAATCAGCCATTTTGTCTACAATTGACAAACCTTTTCCTACTAGTGCAAGTCCAGCATTTGCTACACCTGCCCAAGCAGCTGATATCAGATTTACTTCCCCAAAAGATTTTTCATCTAATATCATTTGAGAAGCAATATCCCCACCGGCGCCTACCGCAAATGTTCCAAGTAACATTAAAGGAACACTAGCTACTTCAGTAATTAATCCTGTCAGTCCTCCAACAACTGCACCAATAGCAATTCCTTTCCAAACGTTTTGACCATTTGCAGCGGCCGATACTCCTCCGTATATGCCACCTAAAACAGCACCAATTCCAAAAGCAATCAGTAAAGCAATTGCGCTATGTCCACTAGGATCTATATTATTAACTGGGTTATTAAAACAATAACAATATAAATTCAATCCATTGATACTTTCATAATCTAAATATTCAATATCATCATAGCTAATAAACCTACATATTATTGGGCTATAATATCTTGCATTTAAATAGTAAAGATTTGTTTCTTCGTCATAACAATAGCCTTTATATATGAATATATTCTTTTCTTTTAATCCATTTGCTATTTGCTTTTCTTTTGTAGTTAGACTACTATTTATTTCTTCTTCATATGCTGTGTATTTATGCTTTACATATTTATATATTAATAAATGCATTCATATGATGATATTTTATAAAAACATTGTTTTACGTCTAGATAAATCTTTGCACTACAATTTCATTATGAGTTTCGAAATTAAAGCAAATAGCATTAATAAGTAAGTGTTTCATAGTGTTTACAGTTTTTTGGAAGTTTCTTGAACTATTAAATTTATCTTGCAAATAAAATTATCCAATTTATTTATAATTTTATTAACTCTCACAATATTTCTTTCTTTATACATCCAACCAAAGTATGACTTTCTTTTGCTATTATCTTTCAGATAAAAGATTATCTTAAATACTCTACCATTATTGTAAACATAATTAGAGTTATACATATAAGTAGATCGATGATAAAACTCATTAAGTAAGCCATACCAGTTACTCTTTTTTTCCTTTTTTATCTCTATTAATTCAACTCTCTTTAAATCTATTAGATTGATTTTAGTAAACCAGAAATAATCAATAATAAGTATATATTTTTTCCCTAATATAATTCCCTGATTATTAATTATAATAAATGAATAAAATAAACAAATTAGAAATGCTATTCCCAAAATACAAAAGACAATTAAACTTTTTTCATATGAAGTAACAAATAATATCAAAAAAATAGTACTAATAAAAGAATAAATAATTAACATTTTGTAATTGTAATCATATCTAAATTTTGTTTTCATAATTGATACCACCATTATAATTTTAAGCTTGGTTTTCCAGTTAAAACAGGTGACGTGCAAGGCTAAGTGTTACACGTCCTATCCTGTTTACAATTTATTTAATAAAATACTCTTGATCGGTAAATGCAAACTTGTTTTTAAAGTCTAAATAATATTTTCGCAAACCCATTTCATTTGATTAGAATTTTTAGATTTTGTAATATATTTTTCTAACAAATATGGTTCATCAATGTCAATATCCTTAATTTTCATTCCACAAAATTCACAATATTCATGATCTTTTTTCTGTAGACTTAAATTTAATTTTTTTCTAACTTATTATCGACATTATTTTTAAAATTACCAACTAAACTCCTATCTTAAATAGAATTGGTGTCTATAATTCCATCCACAATCCCGTTAACATCTATAATTATAGTTCCATGCTCCTGTTCTAATTAGCAATCCTTTAGCAACATATTCTACAGGACCGAAAGATAATAATCCAACTACATTAGTAATTGCACCATATCTATTTACCATAGAAGATTCTTCCCCAACAATTTGTGCACCAAATATTTCAGATAATCCTAATGTCACTAATGAACTTACTGCTTCTCAATTAAGAATGTACTAATTGCAAAATGACCTATTGAATCAATATATATAATAGGATTATTAAAGTAATAGCAATATAAATTAAGACCGTTAATAAAACTAGGATTTAGATATTCAATATTATCAGATTGAATGGATTGACATAAATCTGAAACATTGTATCTGTGTCCCATCGCGAAGAATCTAGTTTCTTCGTCATAACAATAGCCTTTATATATGAATATATTCTTTTATTTTAATCAATTTGCTATTTGCTTTTCTTTTGTTGTTAAATTACTATTTATTTCTACTTTTGTATCTACTTTATATACCAATTTTATTTAATTAATTTATCAATAGCATCAAATAATTCTGCATTTTGTATAATTATAACATTAGGGTCTTTCCAATATGAGCCATATTCCATTTTTTCATAAGGTTCAAAATCAAAATATAGAATTAAACAATTTTTATATCTAAATCCATAACGGTCAGGAAACCCAACCTCTATATATTTCTTTTTTAAATTTTCTACTCTATATTCATTAATTTTAATATCTTTATAATTATAAATTGATATCGTATCACTAGTGAAAGAAATTTTTTTACCACATATTTTTTTATTTATCTTCCACGTTATGAATATCATTAAAGTTGAAAATGCAAACATTACTAAAAATACTAATGCTGCAAGATAAAAAACAGATAAAATAATCAATATGAATGTTAAACACAAGAAAAACAAAAACCCATATTTAGGTGAAGTAACATAATTACTTTTTAATTCTTTATCTATCAAATAATACATTGAATTATAACCTCCTTACTAGATTTTCAACACAATATTTTATTAATTACTAACAAGATTTGTGCTTAAACACTATTTTTATTGTTGGAGTAAATCCTTTATTTTCTTTAATTTTTTCAAAGAATTTTTCAGCAAATTCTTCTAATTTCCAATCAACCAATTCATAATCATCAATTGAATTTTCATTACCAGTTTCAGTATGAAAATACATTATTCGTTCCACATTTTCATTATCAAATATTTCTTTAATAACATGTTGAAGATTCAATATACGTTGAAAAAGTTTTTCAAAATAAGGTTTTAAATCATCTGTTTTTTTAAATGAATTAAGAGAAAAATAATACTCATTGCAATTTAAATAATTTGTTTTATAAGATGACAGAGTCACCATTTTATCATATCCACAAGCAATATTGAAATAGATTTCATTTTCTTCTAAATCACTTCGAAACAAATCATTTTTTTCACTAGTAAAAAAAAACCAATATGTTCTTTCTTTGATAATTATCCATTATTATTAATTTATTTAATTTGATTTTACCCCAAATAAAAGTACTCATTATTTTACATTTTACCTCCAGTTTCCAAACAATAACCATAATAAATAATTAATATCATCGACAGAACCTTTATTAACAAATCCATTATTGATAACAAAATTATGTTTATGTGGTAAAACACCATTATGTGGACGTCCTAATACATCTATTCTATATTTAGGAGTCCCACCTTTCTCGTAATGTGTAATTGATTTTACATTTTTGCCATCCATTTGATAGTATCTTGAGTAAGGTTTCCCAGTTTTATTTGCTTGACTGACCCCAGATTTTAATCTTGAATTTCTATAAATATTTCCACCTATAGTAATTAAACTAGAAATAATATTTGAGTCAACATATAAACTAGCATAC
>UMGV01031701.1_pt1 | contig 26411 bp, 21 predicted proteins | sample 1965361 | NCBI WGS metagenome assembly UMGV01 (sample SAMEA4836081, study PRJEB28245) | human gut metagenome | biome: gut microbiome; material: fecal sample | place: Denmark | collected 2008
ACGGCGAACGGAGCACGATGACAAAACGCTGCAAACTGAGCTAAAAAAGTAGCGGAGGTCTCCGGCCTCCGCCACTTTTGTTGGTGCAGTCATAAAGCTTTACACACATTATATAATATATAAGCACAACAAAAAAGTGGCTGCAACAAGCATATTGTCAGAAAAAAGCAGTAAATTTGCAGAATTAACAGCTACTTTTTAAAAACAGCATACAAGGCTGAAATAATCTACACGAAGTATTAAAAATCAAAATATACAAGCAATGAACCGCAAACTTATCCTTTCGTCTGCAATAGCTCTTGCCAGCCTCACCGCGTCGGCACAGAGCTCAGTAAAGGCGCCTGCCCCTATCCTGCCGCTCCCCGAGCAGAAGCAGATCGACTGGCAGCGCATGGAGACCTACGCCTTCATCCATTTCGGTCTGAACACCTTCAACGACCGCGAATGGGGCTACGGCGACTCCGACCCTGCTACGTTCAACCCCACACGCCTCGACTGCGAACAGTGGGCAAAGACGCTCGTGGCAGCGGGCATGAAGGGCGTCATTCTCACAGCAAAACACCACGACGGTTTCTGCCTCTGGCCATTCGAGGGCAACGACTACAACGTGACACGCTCGCCGTATAAGAACGGCAAGGGAAACATCGTGCGCGAATTGTCTGACGCCTGCAAGAAGTACGGACTGAAGTTCGCGGTGTATCTCTCGCCGTGGGACCGCTCGCGTGCCGACTACGCTACGCCGGGCTACCTGCCTTACTTCTACGCTCAGCTCCACGACCTACTCACCAACTACGGCGACGTGTTCGAGGTGTGGTTCGACGGAGCCAACGGCGGCGACGGCTACTATGGCGGCGCAAAGGACTCGCGCACTATCGACCGCAAGAACTACTACAACTACCCGCATATCTTCGCCATGCTCGACAGCATTCAGCCCAACGCTGTGGTGTTCGGCGACGGCGGACCGGGATGCCGCTGGGTGGGCAACGAGAAGGGCTTCGCAGGCGAGACCAACTGGGCGTTCCTGCGCAAGAACACGGTTTATCCGGGCTATCCCAACTACCCCGAACTGCAGTACGGACACGCCGACGGCGACCAGTGGACGGCTGCCGAGTGCGACGTGTCTATCCGTCCGGGCTGGTTCTATCATCCGGAGGAGGACGACCGTGTGAAGTCGCCCGAACAGCTTGCCGACCTCTACTACCGCTCGGTAGGACACAACGCTACGCTGCTGCTCAACTTCCCCGTCGACCGAGAAGGTCTCATCCACCCTATCGACTCGGCTAACGCCGTCAACTTCCACAAGCTGATTCAGCGCGAGCTGCAGCACAACCTCGTGGCTGGCATGACACCGAAGGTGAGCAACGAACGCGGAAAGGCGTTCGCGGCAAAGGCGATGACCGACGATTCGTGGGACACCTACTGGGCTACTGCCGACGGCGTCACATCGGCTACCATCACGTTCGACTTCAAGAAGCCGCAGCTCATGAACCGCATCATGCTGCAGGAGTACATACCGCTCGGACAGCGCGTGAAGAAGTTCGCCGTAGAGTATCTCGACGGCAAGACATGGCGCAGCGTTGAGCAGGGCGAGGAGACAACAACCATCGGCTACAAGCGCCTGCTGCGCTTCCGCACCGTGGAGGCAAAGAGCGTGCGCGTGCGCATCATCGACTCGCGCGGACCAATCTGCCTCAACAACGTGGGCATCTACTACGGCGGAAAGGACGCACAGCTCACATGGAACCCCACAGCCGAGGCCATCAAGTCTCTGCCGTTCTCTATCCTCGGCGCCGACAAGGCTGAGTGGGAGAAGGCTACCGACCGCAACCCGCAGACCGTTTGGTTCTGCAAAAGCAACGAAGTGCTCATCGACCTTGGCAGCGAGCAGGAGATTTCTGCATTGCAGTATCTGCCAGACCAGAGCGAAGGCAGACGCGGACTCATCCATACATACACCATCGCGGCGTGCGACGCCAAGGGCGGCAACGAACGCGTGCTGAAGAGCGGCGAGTTCTCTAACCTGCAGAACAACCCTATCTTGCAGACCGTATCGTTCAACGCTACAAAGACACGCTATCTGAAGCTGCGCGCCGAGCGCATGGTCGTGGCTGGCGAAGCAACGGGCATCGCCGAACTGGGCGTCAAGTGATTTTTAAAGTCGAAACTCAATCAATACGGGCTGAAAGCCCAACACCACATAGCCCAGGGCGTCGCCTGGGCTATGTGGTGTTGCCCCTTCGGGGCGTTTTGCTTGTGACTTTGTAACCTTCTTATTTTTGTATATAATTTGAAACTTTCAAATTATTTTTCTAATTTTGCACTCTAAAACAATACATATATAATAATGTCAAGAAAGAAGAAACCACTACCAATACTCGAGAACGTAACTATTGAGGCGGTTGCTGCCGAAGGAAAATCACTGGCACACGTCAACGACATGGTTGTTTTCGTGCCGTTCGCCGTACCCGGCGACGTGGTTGACTTGCAGGTGCGCAAGAAGAAGCACAGCTACTGCGAGGCTGAAGTAATACGCTTCATCAAGAAGAGCGACGTACGCACAGAGCCGATGTGCGAGCATTTCGGCATCTGCGGCGGATGCAAATGGCAGAACCTGCCCTACGAGGAACAGCTGAAGGCCAAGCAGAAGCAGGTGTTCGACCAGCTCACACGCATCGGAAAGATAGATCTGCCGGAGTTCATGCCTATCATGGGCTCGGTGCACATCAAAGAATACCGCAACAAGCTGGAATTCGGCTGCTGCAACAAGCGCTGGCTCACACGCGAGCAGATTGCCGAGGGCACGCAGTTCGACAACATGAACGGCATCGGATTCCACATCACCGGAGCCTTCGACAAGATTCTGCCTATCGAGAAGTGCTGGCTCATGGACGACCTGCACAACAAGATTCGCAACGCCATACGCGACTATGCCTTCTCTACCGGCATGACCTTCTTCGACCTCAGACAGCAGCACGGACTCTTGCGCGACATCATGATACGCAACTCGAACACGGGCGAGTGGATGGTGCTCATACAGTTCCACTACGACGAGGAGGGCGACGAGAAGCGCGCCAAGGCGTTGCTGCAGCACATCGCCGACAAGTTCCCCGAGATAACATCGCTCATGTACGTCGACAACCAGAAGTGCAACGACACCTTCGGCGACCTCGACCTCTCTGTGTTCAAGGGCAACGACCACATCTTCGAGACAATGGAGGACCTGCGCTTCAAGGTTGGTCCGAAGAGTTTCTACCAGACCAACACCGAGCAGGCTTATCACCTCTATTCGGTGGCTCGCAACTTCGCCAAGCTCACCGGCGACGAACTGGTGTACGACCTCTATACCGGTACGGGCACCATCGCCAACTTCGTGGCTCGTCAGGCGCGCCAGGTTATCGGCATCGAGTACGTTCCTGAGGCTATCGAGGACGCAAAGGTGAACTCTGAGGTGAACAACATCAGCAACACTAAGTTCTACGCCGGCGACATGAAGGACATCCTCAACGACGAGTTCATCGAGAAGCACGGACGCCCCGACGTAATCATCACCGACCCACCACGCGCCGGTATGCACCAGGACGTGATAGACACCATCCTGCGCGCTCACCCGAAGCGCATCGTATACGTCAGCTGCAACCCCTCTACGCAGGCACGCGACCTGCAGGCGCTCGATGTGGCGTACAAGGTGATGGCGGTGCAGCCGGTGGACATGTTCCCACATACGCCGCACGTGGAGAACGTCGTTCTTTTGGAAGAAAAGCCGTAGGTTTTTCTTCCAAAAGAACAATTTTGAATTTTGAGTTTTGAATTTTGAATTGTCGGCTACGCCGATTAGGAATTAATCAATTTGGAATTTTGAATTCGCAACTCTCAACTCAAAATTCAAAATTCAAAATTGCGACGCATGTCGCAACAATTCAAAACTCAAAACTCAAAATTCAAAACTCATAATGAAAACATTAGCAACTTTCGCACTCGCCGCTCTCACTTTCGGCAGTGTGTCAGCACAAGAGAAAGAAGCTAAGCTGAAGGTGCTTAGCGACATCAAGTTCAGCGGTTACATCATGTCGCAGTATCAGTACAGCGACAAGGAAAGCAACAAGGGCGAAAAGGATATCAACTCGTTCAACATCCGTATGGTGCGTATGGCACTCGAAGGACGCGTGGCAAAGGACTTCTACTGGAAGGCGCAGCTGCAGGTGAACGGCAACACCTCTAACCTCACCGTGGCGCCACGAATGGTCGACGCGTTCGCCGAGTGGCAGAAGTACGATGCGTTCAAGGTGAAAGCGGGTCAGTTCAAGCGTCCGTTCACCTTCGAAAACCCCATGCACCCCATTACGCAGGGCTTCATGAGCTACTCGCAGAACGTCACTAAGCTCGCCGGATTCAGCGACCGCAACGGCGAACACTCAAGCAACGGACGCGACATCGGCGTACAGCTGCAGGGCGATCTGCTCAAGGCAGCCGACGGACACCACTACCTCCACTATCAGGTGGGCGTCTTCAACGGTCAGGGCACTAACATGAAGGATGTAGACCAGCGCAAGGACGTCATCGGCGGCGTATGGGTGGCTCCCGTGAAGGGCCTGCGCATCGGCGCCTTCGGCTGGACCGGATCGTATGCTCGCAAGGGCACATGGACTGAGGTAGACGCTAACGGCGTGGAGCAGACAAAGAACGGCGTGCGCTCGCTCGAGAAGAACCGCTATGCCATCAGCGCCGAGTATGCAGCTCACGACTGGACCGTACGTTCGGAGTACATACACAGTCAGGGCTACGGCTTCAAGACGTCTAACGCTTCTGGCAAGGAGACCGACTGCACTATCAACTACGCTGCTGGCGACAAGGCCGACGGTTTCTACGCGCTCATGATTGCGCCGGTTATCAGCAAGAAACTCTATGCAAAGGCTCGCTACGACCTCTACCGCCCGCAGGCAAACTGGCACACTTCGAAGACTCAGTACGAGATTGGTGCCAACTACTGGATTGGCAAGCACGTGATGGTGGCAGCAGAGTACGCTCGTGTCAACGACCGCAGTCTGAACAAGTCGAACTATAACATGTTCGACCTGCAGCTCGACGTAAAGTTCTAAACACCACACGTCCTTAAACGCTTTTCTTGATTTGTCAAACAATTAAAAAAAATCTCATACGATGCCAGAACATAAACACAAGCACAGCCGCAGACAGCGCCGCGACGAGATAGACATCTTCCGCGAGAACAATCTGCGCGCTATACACAGAAGGAAGCAGTACGCACGAATAATGTTCGTCGTGGTGTCCATAATCGCCGCTCTCATGCTGGCGCTGGTATACGCTGCCTACTTCCTCGACAACTAAGAAACTATAACCCCGTATAACTTTTAAAAACTGACACTACAAAGATGACAAACAAATCATTAGCAGCCCTCTTCTTCGGCTGCATCCTCACAGCCTCTGCCGCTTCTGCGCAGTCGCTGCTCCCAAAGCCGCAGTCGTTCGTTGCGGGCAAGGGCGCGTTCAGCACCGACGCAAAGCTGAAGGTTGTCAACGAGGTTGGCGCCGAGGCAGAGAACATCTACTCTAAGCAGTTCACAGCCAACACCGCAGACGACGCTCGTCAGGTGGTGCGCTTCACACGTCTCGACGGCGCTTCATCGCCCGAGGCTTACCGCCTCCACGTCACTAAGGACACGCTGCTCATCAGCGCCGCTTCTGCAGACGGCTTCCGCTTCGCTTGGCAGACCGTAAACCAGCTGAAGCAGAAGAACGCCGTCATGGCTTGCGACGTCGTTGACGCTCCGGCTTTCAAGTGGCGCTCGCTCATGCTCGACGTGTCGCGCCACTTCCAGCCCATTTCGTTCCTCAAGAAGCAGATCGACGTCATGGCGCAGTACAAGTTCAACCGACTTCACCTTCACCTCACCGACGCTGCCGGATGGCGCATCGAGATTAAGCGCTACCCGCGCCTCACCGAGTTAGCTGCGTGGCGCGAAGGAAAGACATGGAAGGAGTGGAGCAAGCTCGGATGCAAGTATATGCACGAGGGCGAAGCTGGCGCTTACGGCGGCTACTACACTCAAGACGAGCTGCGCGACCTCGTGAGCTACGCTGCTGAGCGTGGCATCACTATCGTGCCCGAAATCGAGATGCCGGGCCACTCGGCTGAGGTGCTCACCGCCTACCCCGAACTCTCTTGCACGCACGAACCCTACAAGCAGATGGACTTCTGCCCGGGCAGCGTCGCTACATACGACTTCCTCGAGAACGTGCTGAAAGAGGTGATGGACATCTTCCCCTCTAAGTACATCCACGTCGGTGGCGACGAGGCTGACAAGGCTTCATGGCCTTCTTGTCCGCTCTGCCAGCAGAAGATGAAGGAGCTCGGCACAGACAAGGACGGTCTGCAGGCGCACCTCATCGCCCACTTCGGCAAGTTCCTCACCGAACACGGACGCCAGCTCGTAGGTTGGGACGAAGTGATTGCGGGCAACCTCGCCCAGAACACCACCGTAATGGTGTGGCGCGGTCTCGAAAAGGCGCAAGAGGCCATCGACCACGGCTACAACGTAGTGCTCTCGCCCAGCGGCTACTGGTATCTCGACTACTATCAGGACGCACCCGACACTCAGCCTGAGGCTATCGGCGGTTTCCTTCCGCTCGAAAAGGTATACAGCTACGTCCCTGGCGGCACCCTGCCAGAAGACGTACGCAACAAGATCACCGGTGTGCAGGCTAACCTCTGGACCGAATACGTGCCTACAGCAGAGCATGTAGAGTATATGCTCTATCCGCGTGCTCTGGCTATCGCCGAGATCGGATGGAACGGCACAAAGACCAAGAACTACCCCGAGTTCCGCAAGCGTGCCATCGTGGAGTGTGAGCGTCTGCACAAGCAGGGCGTCAACACCTTCGACCTCAAGAAGGAGCGCGGCGAACGCCCAGAGTCATTTAAGACTACCAAGCACAAGGCGCTCGGTTGCAACATCACCTTCAACCACCGCTACGAGGACAAGTACAAGGCGCAGGGCGACAAGACTCTCGTAGACGGACAGCACGGCGGATGGACATACGGCGACCAGAAATGGCAGGGCTTCCTCGGCAATAAGGGCTACTGTCTCGACCTCACCATCGACCTCGGCAAGGTGCAGAAGATTTCGTCTGTGGCTGCCGACTTCATGCAGGCGTACGGCGCATGGGTGTTCTTCCCGTCTGAGTACAAGATTTCGTTCAGCGAGGACGGCAAGAACTTCAAGGAGGTCTACAGCAAGTCTACTCCCGTCGACCGCGACATACAGCTCGGCTTCCGCAACTTCGCATGGAAGGGCAAAGCCAGCACACGCTATATCCGCGTGCAGGGCAGCACTACCGAGGACGGTGGATGGCTCTTCACCGACGAAATCGTCGTGAAGTAACATAAGAGCCTACCCCGTAGGAGGCTACGGCATTCCTGCCGTAGCCACACACCCACACACCCACACACACCACAATTACAGCCACAAAGAAAATCCGCTTAATCCGCTTAATCCGTTGTTAAACAACCTCAACCAAACAACCGATTAACCCGATTAAACGGATTTTTTTCATCCTAACTCCCCAAAAAATCTTAAAATCTTTTCATTTTTTCACCTTTTTATTTTTTTACGTTCATATTTTCGCTATATTTGCCCCAACCAAACACAAAAACGTTAAACTAAAACCACAACCACTATGAAAACCTTAAAACTCGGAATGCGTGACGCCGCAGTAAAGATACTACAAACAGAACTCAACCGTATTGGTAACAAGCTAACCGCTGACGGAGCATTCGGCCCCGGCACACTCGCCGCTGTAAAGGCATTCCAGCAAAGTCTACAACTCGTAGCTGACGGCATCGTCGGTTACTCTACATGGCAGGCGCTCTTCTTCCATCAGCGCCCGGCAGCCGCACGACTCACTGAAGACGACTTCCGATTAGCCGCTCTTCTACTCGACTGCGAGACAGCAGCGCTCAAGTCGGTGCAGAAAGTGGAGACAGCCGGACGCGGAGGATTTCTCGCCGCAGGCAAGCCACAACTACTTTTCGAAGGTCATATCTTCTGGCGACAGCTGCAGCTGCGCAAAATAGATCCTGCCAAATACCAGGCAGCAAACGCCTCCATACTCTACCCGAAGTGGACAAAGACCCACTACAAAGGTGGTATCGGCGAATACGCTCGCCTCGAGCAGGCACGCAAGATAAACGCTGACGCAGCCAACGCTTCGGCAAGTTGGGGAATGTTCCAGATTATGGGCTTCCAATATCAGCTCTGCGGATTCAAAACCGTAGCGCAGTTCGTAAGCGCTATGTGCCAGAGCGAACGCAGTCAGTTGCTCGCCTTCTGCCGATTCATAACAAAGAACCCGCAGATGCACGCCGCACTACAAGCAAAGAAGTGGGCTACCTTCGCACGTCTATACAACGGAAGCGAATACGCCAAGAACCAGTACGACACAAAACTGCTCAACGCTTACAAGGCGTACGCAGCTAAGTAAGACTCTCATAACAAACATCCCAACAACACGACACAAAAAAACATTAACACAAACAGACTTGGCAAGAATTTATATGGTTCAATCTTGTCAGTAGGTCTAAGCAAAGAACCTATAACTTTTTAAAACTTAAACCTATGGATGTAGCAAACAAATCTATCGGTACACTGCAGGGACTTCCGTTTGATAATCTTATCGGCGGTCCACTTAACGCTTGTATTCAAGCGCAGAACGATGCAGCAATGACAAGTATCAACTTCATCAACAATGTATGTCTGAACGAAGACAAGGAGACTGGCGAAAAGTCGGCTGTCTATGTTAGCTTCAGCTTTATTCAGAATGGTCGCAAGGTGGTTATCAACGTTCCGATGATAGCTATCGTTCCGATTCCGTATATCGCAATCAACAGCATTGACATCAGCTTTAAGGCTACAGTTAATGGTGTGGAGAGCGAATCGAGTAGCACCGAGACAGAATACGAATCTAAAGGAACCAAAAAATCGACAAGAAAAACGGGGTGGTTCAGAAAAAAGACAACCACTATCAACTCAACCTTCTCTACAAAGCGCGATTCTAAGAGCACGCAAGATTCGAAGTTCAGCGTAGAGGCAACTATCGATGTTGCTGTACACGCAGGTCAGGAGTCGATGCCGGCTGGCATGGCAAAGATTCTCGAGATGCTCGGAGCGGCTATGGACCTTTGTTCACCCGACGGCGAACTGAGCGTGAACGACACTACGTTCTACGCAGAGAAGAACGCAAATGACAAAGAATACCTACCGGTTAAGGTTATCGCCCAGTACAAAACTCCAGAAGGCTTGTATGATGCGACAAACATCAAGTGTGACATTGGTGAAGGCGTTAAGAGTGCAGAAAACAAGATGGACAAGACCAGAGAGTTTGAAATTACGCTTCCTAAAGAATCACCTACGCAGGGTAAACAATATGTGATTTCTTGTGGTGATGTTCAGAAGGTTACAATAACCGTGTTGCCCAAGCCTTAAGAAGTGGCATAAACCATCAAATGATGCCTCGTAAAAAGAGCATCTATTCGTAAACATTTAACTCTAAAGGTTATGGCAAAGATTGATACGACACCTTCTACCGTCGCGAACAATGCCTTACAGTCACTACCTTTTGGCACTCTCATCGGCGGACCGCTTTCTGCTTGTGTCGAAGCGCAGAAACAAGCGGCACTAACATCGTGGGAGTTCATACGAGACGTAGGACTCACAGACACTGAAGACGGCGGGAAAAAGGCTATATACGTGAACTTCGAATACCGTAAAGACGGACATTCGGCGACTCTCAGTCTGCCATTGCTGACAATTGTGCCTATTCCATACATGGCAATACGCGAGATAGACATCGCATTCAAGGCACGCATCTCGGCGGCATCTGCCACATCGCAGACCGACAAGAAGTCGACCGCTATGGAGATGGGAATGAAATCGAACACCAGTGTCAATATCGGCATTGTGAAATCGAGTCTGGAATTGAGCACAAGCATATCGAGTAAGAAGGACTCCACCGCTACACGCGAATCTAAGTACAGCGTGGAGTACACTATGGACGTAAACGTTAAGGCGGGTCAGGACGATATGCCAGCTGGTATGGCTAAAGTGTTAGAAATGCTGAACACCTCTATCGACTCTATCAACACAAAGGGTGAGCTGAACGTGTCTAACCAGGTGGTAAGCCTGAAGGATGGCGGCAGCACTTATATTTCGTACAAGAATACAGAGGGGTACTACGCTCCACAAGATATCAAGTTATACAAATATGAGGACTTTAAACCTGCAAAAGAATTGACATCTACCGACTTACAAAAGGCAGCTGACGACTCAGGCATTCTGTGTGTGTTCAAGAACGAGGGATTCTATTGTGCAAAGGCTGGCGAAAGAATGCTGGTCATTAACGTAACTAAATAGTAACCGACTATGTCAGATAATGAGAATAACAACAATGATTTGATGCCGGAAGGTGGCTCATCACCACCTACGGATCAAGTTTCACAAACTGATGCACCAGCGGTTGGCTCTGAAAACAACGACACAAGCTCAGCGGAGGAGAAGGAAGAGAAGCCACAGGGTCCTTCTACAGACAATGACAAAGACAAAGATGAAAGTCAAGGTCAAGAAACTGAAGGAGGAGAAGAGTCCAATAAGGAAAATAAGAACGACTTTTCCGAAACAGCAAAAAAAGTCGGCAAGTCTTTAACCGAAAAATATAATGAGCTTTTGGAAGCTAAAAAGAACGATAATAAAAAGGATTCCTTAGGCGATCAGATGAAAGATCTGAACGAAGTGCAGGTTGACAAAACTTTCGTTTCCGACTCTATAAATCTGTTGGGCAAAATCTCTTTCGACGAACTTATCGGCAATCCGCTCCGTGCTGCTGTGAAAGCGCAGCGCGACCTGGCAAAGGAAACGCTTAGCTACATACGCGAAGAAGGCATAAAGGTGGACGAAAACGGACAAGGACAGATAACTTACGTTACGATGAACTTCTTCCGCGACGGCAAGCAGGTGAAGATGCGTGTGCCGCTTCTCACATTGATGCCGGTTCCGCGCCTCTCCATCTCTACGATGAGCTATACGTTCAAGGCTAAGGTGAACGCAATGTCTGGAGTTGTTGCATCGGTAGGCAGCGGTGGCACACCCATCAACGCCGGAATGTCAACAGACAACGGCAGCAAACCTGCAGCTTCGGCAAAACCGGCTAAGGACTCTTCCTCAAAAGGCAATAACGAAAAAACGGGTGACGAGCCTGCTGCTTCAACAGAAAATTCCGCTGCTTCATCAAACAAAACTGCTGCAAGTGCTGCTGGCGCAAAACCTACGATATATACGACACCGACAATGTCAGTCGGCTACTCGTCGAAGAAAGACTCCGGCGCAACTCGCGATTCGCGCTACAGCGTGGAAACAACGATGGACATCAGCATCACAGCCAGCGAAGGCGAGATGCCACGCGGCATCGACCGATTGCTTGGAGTACTCGACGACTCGACAGAAGTGATCGACCCGAAGGGAACACTGCAAGTTTCGGCAGATCGTATATCGCTCGTGAACAACTACGGAGTCATATCTGTATCATACCGCAACGGCAAAGGCGCTTACGCACCGACGGACGTCACCTGCGAGCCGATTGAAGGCGAAGCAAAGCCCGACATGCTGGAGAGTGGCGACGAAATGCTGCTTATCTTCAAGGCTAAAGGTGTCTACATGGTTTCCGCCGGCGAACTGACTCGCATTGTATTTGTATCATAAAAAACCCATTTAAGTATGGCAAGATTACAAGATGTAATAGCCTCAGTGCTGCGCGACGTTCTGTCTGCGCAGCACCAGGCAAATCTACTAACAGAGTCGCTCGCCGACCAGTATCGTGAAGCGGGCGTCATGCACCAGCTCAATCTGCCCGCCGTGACAATCGGCGACCTTGAGTTGTCGTTCCGTTTCGCAATCGAAGACACTTGCGAACTGTTCGAAGAAAAGTCGGAAGACGAAATAAAGGCATTGGACGTGATTGTGGACGCCGAACAGCTGGCAGAACTGCCAGAGAGCGCTATACACAACATCACGCTGAAGGTGTCTACGCGCAACGGCGTAAAGATTTCTGAAACATAAAACCTCTGATAATACGACTATGGCTGATATTGACAATAACCAAAATGCGGAGAATACGCAACTGCCAGTCGAATTTAACGATTCGACTGATATGAACTTGGCAGACATGCTGAGCGCATTGATTGAGTCGACTATCGCAGCCGACCAAAAGGCAGCCGAGGATTATCTGGATGTGTTGCGTACGTATGCGTTGGAACCTGCGAACGGTTCAAACGGACACGAACGGTTGAAGATGGTCGACTTCGAGATGACCGACTCTAACGGACGCGAGCAAATAGTATCTATTCCGAAACTCTCGCTGTTGCCGCTACCTTTGCTGCGTGTGGCAGAAGCTACGTTCGACATCGAAGCGCAAATCGACATTTCTACTGCGACAAAGCAGGATGTGAAGGAATTCGAGGAGAACTACCCTATCTACAACCAAAAGAAGAAAAAGACAAGCATCGACGACCTCAGCAAGGAAGAACAAGAAATATTGCTGAAAAAAATCAAGTCGCTTGCAGGTATTCGTGTAAGACTAAGCAACCAAAGCACGCAGAAAAAGAGAAATCCTTTGCTACGCAGCGGAAAGACCACAACGAAAGAATCCACCTCGATGCAGAAGATGACGAACGTGAAGGTGCACATAAAACTCGAACCGGTGCTGCTGCCCGACGGCATGCGCGGTCTGCTACAAGCCACCGAGAGCACTATCAAGGTGGTGGATAAACAGAACTAACAAATTAATAACAAAAACCATTAACACTTTCAGCTATGATGAACAACAATCAGCAAAAGACCCCAGGACTCAACTGTCCGCAGTGTGGAGCATTCATTCCTACATCCATCCCCGAACTGCTTTATTCAAGCGGACTTCACTGTATGCATTGCGGTCTGACACTCACTATAAACCGCAACGAATCGAAACGTGCGATGGAGATACTGAAAAACGTAAACGATGCACAGCAAAACCTGAACAAGGCAAGTTCTTTCCAACGATAAATACTATAGACTATGGCAGATGGACCTAATACAAACTCTGGTAGCAAGGTCGCGAGCGCCCTCAATTCCATTCCTTTTGGAAACATCATAGGCGGTCCGCTGGCTGCGTGCGTACGTGCTCAAGCAGAGGCTGCGCAAACCACCATCGACTTCATACGCGGCTTTACAATGACCAACTCAGAACTCGACCCGGAAGGTGTCGAGCCAATCACCGTCACCTTTACATTCATAATGAATGGAGAGAAAACACGCATGACAGTGCCGCTTATGACCATCGTGCCTATTCCATATATGCACATCGACTATATCGACCTGAACTTCACAGCGGATATCACTGCATGCGACGACGGAAAGATAGAGGCGAAATATGCTACGGAAGGCTATACACGCACCGAGGACGACGAGCAATCGGTATCTGTTGAGAGCAAGATGGGCATCAATGTACGCGCCTCAACAAGCTCTATGCCTTCTGGCATGGCGAAGATGCTCGAATTCTTCACAAACAATCTCATCGTACACGACACGCTCACGCCTCAGCAGGTGGAGGACATGAAACGAGAGACTGAGCGCAAACGCCTCGAACACATTAAAAAGAAAGAGCGTATGGTGGGCGCTCTTGTAAATGCTTTGGCTGAATACAAAAAGCAAGAGTCTGAACGTGAAGAGCAGAGAAGGAACGAAGAACTGAAAAAACAAGAAGAACTGAGAAAGCAAGAGGAGGAACGCAAGAAGAAGGAAGAGCAGGAAAGACTTGAGAAACTGCACAAAGAGGAGGAAGCTCGAAAGAAGGAAGAAGAACGACTCGAAAAAATGCGCAAAGAGGCCGAACTACAGAAAAAACAAGAGCAGGAAAGACTCGAGAAACTGCGCAGAGAGGAGGAAGCTCGAAAGAAGAAGGAAGAAGAAGAGCAAAAGAAGAGAGATTGGGACAAATTCATTGAGCAAAGAAAGAAGGCCAACCTTGCAAGCCGCATAAGCAAAGTGCATGTTGACCCTCAAAAACCATTCGCATTGCCTCCGACAAATAGCGGAAAAGCTCACTCTTGCTGTACATTCGATCCTACTCAAAGCATAAAATGGAACATTGACCGCCAGGAAAAACTGCGCAAAGCATGCAAGAAGAAAGACTGGCTGCGAAATCATCTGATACGTGCACTTTATACGGCATACTACATATATCCGTATGACATCAACTCAAAAGAAGGCAAACGTATTCTTAAAAGAGAATTGGAGGCTTTCGAAAAACGCCCCAACGGATGGTATACGTATGGCGAACCATATAACAACACCATAACCAACGGCTATCGTAGAAACGGTGCCATCGACACGGCATACACGGAGTTCGTTAGTTATATATTAGAAAACGAACGCAAACTCAGGAAGTAATGGACGATCAAGAAAAAAAGAAGCACGATAACTTTTGGCTCTCTGAGATGATACGCAATACGCTCTCCGTATGCAACGCTGAACAGCAAAAGGCTACGGAGATGGCGATGGAGATGATCGGGCGTGAGGCGTTCTGCGACAAAGGCGAACGCGCAGAGCCGGTCATGGTCACGTTCGCTCTGCAGATGAACGGACAAAGCTATACAATGCGCGTGCCGCTGCTCTCGCTCGTGCCACTGCCGTTCCTACAGATTGACAACGCCAACCTCAGCTTCTTCGTCAGCATCATGTCCTCTAAGACCAACCGACTGCAGGGACTGAAGGTCTCGCTCTCGCCATCCAACAAGCAGCTCGAGGAGTCTGCCGTCTCTCAGTACGACCTGCGCAACAACATACGTGTCGAGATAAAGGCTGAAGCGCAACTGCCCTCACCAGGACTCGCCCGACTGCTGCAGATTGCCGCCGCAAACGGCATGAGCATCCGACCGCTCCACTCTGCAACGCCGCCCGACACGCCCAACAACACCCTATAAGAACAATAATATTTTTTTACAATAACCCTCTAAACCCAAGAATATGGCTCTACCCGTTGACAACCAAGAAAGCCTTCTTCAAGAGCTCGACTTCAACCGCATACTCGGCGCTCCGCTCTCAGCCTGCGTCAACGCGCAAGAAGAAGCGGCGCAGGCCACACTACAATACCTCAACGAGGTGGTATTCACACAGGCTGGCGACGACGACTCCAGCCTCGAACCTGTCACCGTCTCGTTCTACTTCGAGTCCGCAGGACAAGTTCATCGCATCGTCATGCCGCTGCTCCTCATCGTGCCCATACCTTATCTGCAGATAGACCGCGTCGACCTCACATTTCAGGCCACCGTCACAGAGAGCCGGATGAATCACGACACAAGAAAACTCTCTCTGAAAGCCAAATACTCTGCGCCTGGCGACTCTGCCGAAGTGAGCAAGGAGACGAAAGCCGAGTACATGAACAAGCGCTGCATCGACATCAATCTCAGCGTTACTTCAGCCGATATGCCGATGGGCATCTCGAAACTCCTCGAAATCTTCAACAACCAACTCGTTGAGGTGAAGCCCGACGAGCCCGAAGTGCTGCCAGAGCCAACACCAGCAGAGAAGCCAAAGCCCGCAGAGCAACCTACCGAAAAAAAGCCTGCTACTCCCACAACACCTAAGCCCGAAAAGGAAGAGAAGAAGGAGGAGCAGAAGCCTGAAGAGCCGAAGACAGAGGAAGTGAAGCAGCCCGAAATGAAGTACAACATACTCCTGCTGGGCAAGATAACCAACGCACAGAAGTCCGACATACTCAACATCGTCAGCAGGTATTGCCGCTCGAGCTACAAGCTCTCGCCCTCAGCGCTCAACAACATACTGAAGGCTAAGAAGCACACCATCCCAGTTGAGGACACACAGGAAAACGTCAAGACAATTATCGACGCCCTCAAGCAAAAGAAGATTGCAGCAAGCGCCATCGAAGTATAAAAGTTGCAACCTTCGCATTCATAGTTTTTAAATAATAGTTACAAAAAATGCTGCCCGGCAAGTTTGCCAGGCAGCATTTTTTGTTATTCGTAGCAGAAAGTTTCCGCTACTAATAAATCTTTACTTCGCAACCTTCAGCGCACCCTTCTCGCCCTTCACTACATACACGCCCTTCGGCATATTCTTGCCGCAGAACTCGCCGTATGTCATCGTGCCGAGCTGTGTGCCTACCGAAGAGAACACCTTCACCACGTCATCCGCAGCCATCTGCGTTGCGTCCGCTGTCACATCGCCGATAGTGCTCCAAGCGCTGAGGTCTACAGTCTGCCAGTCGCTCCACTTCGAAAGCACGTTGCCAGCAACAGCACACACACGCCACTGGTATGTAGCCCCAGCGTTTAAGCCCTCAAACTTATAAGATGTCGACTTGATGTCTGAGAAGCGCTGCGCCGAAGCCTTCATCACAGCCTTCTCAGCCACGCCCATGCTTTGAAAGTCCTCAGCCGAGAAGTCGCCGTCGTAGATGGCGATAGAGAACACGTAGCCACGCTTCTTCGGCTGCACCTTCACCTTATAGTCGTCCATGTTAGCGTTCGCAAGCACCACTGTCGTCAGCGTGCCGTCCACGCCCACCGTCTGCTCCGAGATAACACTGTCGTCCTTGTCGAGCAGCGACACCGTAGCCTCAGCAGCATCGCTGCCATAAGCGCTCGCCGAGAGTCTTACCGTGACGCTCGTAGCCGAGTGGTCGGTGATGAGCGGCGAGGTGAGGTTGCCCAGCTTCTTCGACGAACCGAGCTTTGCGCAGCCCGGACACTCGAACACCTTCTCGCCCGTCCAGCCTACGTTCTGCATCTTGCTGTCAAGCGCACCCGAAATGTCGATTGTGCCGTCGGCTGTGAGGTTAGCGCCCCATGTGCTCAGATCCTCGCTCAGCATAAGCGCCTCGTCAGCAGAACCTTGAGCGCTCTTCTCGCGCAACTCTATGGTGTAGCTCTCCGCATTCTCCACGGCGTTCCAGCCACCCGTGAACGAAGTCTCTGCCATGTCTACCAGCTTCGGCTGCGGCGCCGAAAGCGAGAGACCGCCCATGAACGTGAAGGAGATCTTGCCGTTCTTCTCCGCAATCTCCGTCACCGGCTTACCCAAGAACTTGCGTCCGTCGCCGTTGGCATTGAAGAGCGTAGCAGCAGGCTTCGATGTGTCAGTCAGCTCCGTAGAACGTGTTGTGCCAGGCCATGTGTCGCCCGTCACGGTCGCCGACGTCAGCTTGTTGTCAGCCGGCACAACCGTGAAGCGCTGGTGGTTGTACGTATTGTTCACAGCGTTGCTCTCCCACACCTTCTGGTTATAGTCCATGTGTATCACAAGCATGCCGTGGTTAGGCAGCGACTTGTCGGTGCCCTGCAGCTGACGGTTCTCGAAGATGTAATACTCGTTCTTGTTCTTCTCGTTGAACACCACGTACGACTCCTCTGCCTCGTCCAGCGGCTTCATGTCCTTCACGTAGCACGGCTCGCTGAGGATAGTAGGCTCGAGCCATCCGCTCACCCACTTCTCGTACGTGTTGTAGCCCACCGGCGCATAGCCGTCGCCGCCGTACGATCCGTAGTCCATCAGGTCCCAAGCGTCCATGCCGAAGCAGCCACCGTTCTGCGTGTCGTACATATCGGGTATGCCCATACAGTGACTGAACTCGTGGCAGGCGGTGCCGATGCCGCTGATGTATGTGCCCGAAGCGCCGTTCAGCTCCGACGAGCAAGCGTAGGTGTTGATGCGCACGCCGCCCAGACGCAGACTATAGCCTGCCGACTCCAGGTCCCACTCGTGCGGCCAGATGGTGTTGGCCGGAGCGCCCGAAGCCTCGCCGTAGCCGGCATAGATAACGTAAACCTGGTCGGCAGCGCCGTCGCCGTCCCAGTCATACTGCGTCATATCGAGTTTCTCCTGAGCGTAAGCCAGCTCGCAAGCCTCCTTAATCATGCCCGCCGGATCGACATCGTTGCCGTAAGCGTCGTTGGCACCGTAAGAATCCATGTTCTTAGAAACCGTCACCGGTCCCACAACGTCAAACTCAAGGTCGAACTTGCCGTAGCTCTGCTTGTAGAAGTAGTCGTGCACCGATCCGTTGTTGCCGTAGTTCTTGTAGCCCTCCTTGTTGAAGTAGTTCTTCCACTCCTCCAGCGAGTGCTTCGACTGCATCTGCTTGTCCTTAAAGTTCACAAGAATCACCAGGCCCTTGCGCTTGCCCGTTACGCCGATACCCTCGCCGCCGGTAGCGCCAGCCATAATCTCGCGCATCATCGGCTTGCCCGCAGCGTCCATAGCGTTACGCTTTGCGAGGCGCGCAATGCGGTGGGTGTTGCGCTGCTTCGCACGCTCCATGCCGAGCGAGCGCACCTTCTGCGCCTCTGCCGAATAGTAGCTGAGGAACGCCTGCTCTGCCGCGCCACGGCTGCCCTCGTTGTGAGCCACCTGCGAAGAGGCTGTCAGCATGCCGCCAGCGTCGAGCGTAGCATAGCAGTAGGCGCCGTCGGCACGCTGCACCAGCGGCTGACCGTCTTCGGTACTTGTGTAATGGAAATTCTCGTCGCCGCGCAACATCACAGTGAGCACGGAGCCGTCAGGCTGCTGCACCTGACGCTTCACACGCTTCGCCGGAACGGCAAAAGCAGAGGCTGCAAGCATAAACACTGCAGCGAGTGTTAGAAATCTTTTTGACATTTATTAGGTGATATTGAATTATTTACATCTTAAAAAGTGAAACCTCGAATAGGCTGCAAATTTACGAATAATATCCCGTGCGACGAAAATTTTTCAACGATAAAGCGCCTTTGTTTCACTAACTCGCTGCACTATTCCATCCAAAGGCTTCTATCGCTGAACGCACACGCGTTTTGTATGTTCGCGAACTTTTTACGCTTTTCTACTCGCCTGTTTAAAGTTCTTTAACACCTCGAGCACCCAAATGATAGTTATTGGCTATTTTTTGTAAGGAATATACAACACGCTTCACGTTTTCTGAGTTAATTTTGCACCAGAATCAATATTCTAATTAACATTTACAAACCTCTGGGTATGTTTCGGCTGCCCAGGCAAAAACTAAACAATTATGAAACACAACAACTCAACCCAACAAGTAAGCATGCGCATGTTCCTCGTGCTTATAGTAATGATGATGTCGTCAGCATTCGTGATGGCGCAAGAAAAATACGGCTTCAAGGTAGCCGGCGTAGATGTGACGAGCGACAACTATCTCGACCTCACCGAGATTAACGGAGTGAGCGGCAAGGTGTATTTCGACCCCAACACAAGAACCCTCACACTCGACAACGCCACTATTGGGGCAAATGACTGTAATGCCATCTTGAACGAAACCTGCAGAAACCTGGTGATAGAGTTGCTCGGCACAAACACCATTAATGTTACCAACTCGGCTGGCATATACACGCGCGAGTCGACAGTTATTCTGGGTGACGGCGGTGCAAAGCTCAGCGTAAAGAGCGACCTGTGCGCCTTGCTCTTCGGTGGTTGTCCTCTCGAGATCAACAATTGCTGGTTGGAGGCAGAGGGCAAATGGGGCATATCTGCAAGCTACAACGAGGCAGAAGAGGTGCTCACCATACGCAACTCTCACGTGGAAGCTACGGGCCACACAGGCTCAATCTGCGACATCGCCGGCCTGGAGCTTGAGGGATGCTACATCGACATTCCGTTCAAGGCGGCATACAACGCCGATACTAAGTCGGTGGCTGTGAACGGAGAAACCGTAACCTCCAAAGTTGTGATTGAACCCAACAGCTATGGCATCTATATCGCCGACAAGCCGGTGACAACACTCAACTACAAAGACCTCACAAGCATCTACGGAGTGAGCGGCAGCGCCTCTTACGACCCCGACACAAAAACCCTCACTCTCGACAACGCCACCATCGAAAGAAACTCTACCGACGGAACGGGCATTGTGAACAAGACTGTCTCCGACTTCACCGTCAAGCTGATTGGCAATAACACCGTCACAGCCGACCTGGCAAGCATGGTGTTGAACCAGACGTCTACCATCACCGGCGACGGTTCGCTACATCTCACGAGCAAGCGATTCTGCGGTCTCGACATGGAGAGCGCTTCCGTAACCATCGACAACACCACTCTGTTTGTTAAGGGTGGCTATGGCATAGCAGGTTATATTGGAGCAAAGAGCGAGGTGCTCACCGTGCGCAACTCTTACGTAGAGGCAGAAGGCAGTGGCAGCGGATCTATCTCACTCATCTGCGACCTCATCCTCGACAACTGCGCCATCACACAGCCCGTCGGTGCGGAGTTCGACGCCGACCAAAAGGCGGTAGTCCTGAATGGCGAGTTGCTTAAGTCGAAGGTTGTGATCGAGCCTATCACCAACAGCATCGGCACCGTGACAGCCGACGTGCCCGCCCGCAAGCAAGGCATCTACAACCTTAACGGCGTAAAGCTTACCCAGCAATGGAACGACCTGCCCGCCGGCATCTACATCGTTGACGGCGTGAAGCGCGTGAAGAACTGATACTGCTAATTAAGCAGATTCGGCTTGCTGCGCAATTATCTGATTAAGCAGATTCGGCTTGCTGCGCAATTATCGGATTAAACAGATTCGGTGGCGGCGGAAACAATCGACTAACCGTAGCGGCGGTATCCTGCCGCCGCAGCAAGCAACAACACAAATTAATTTTTAACGAACACGAATATCACGAATATCACGAATATATAAAATGCTGCATTCGCAAAATTCGGGGTATTCGTGTTCGTTTTACAGCGATATTGTCGGATTAAGCAGATTCGGTGGCGGCGGAAACAATCAATTAGCCGTAGCGGCGGTATCCTGCCGCCGCAGCAAGCTGCAGTGCTAATTATTACTATCAGACTTGGTGCTGAGGGATTCAAAACTTTCTCCTACGATTTGCAGCGTTAGCTATTCAATTTGCCAAGTCTTTTGGTTTTGACTCACGTCTTTTTTGTGTCCGATTTTTACTCTTTTACTTTTACAAGGATGTTGTTTACCATTATTTCAACTTTATAAAGAAACACTTAAGCAGACTTTTCGGACTACATGCCGAATCCCTTCGGAAATTTCAATTCCATAAAGGTACAATTAAAACTGACTGACGATGTGCATGAGAGGATAATGGCGCAATTTCAATTCCATAAAGGTACAATTAAAACAAGCGAGACCCAAAGTCGAACTATTGCTGCTGTCAGATTTCAATTCCATAAAGGTACAATTAAAACTGTCTAACGGCTCTAAGGTCGAACATTTCTTGTGATTTCAATTCCATAAAGGTACAATTAAAACTTGATTTTCTTCATGCCCTTGAAGGTTTCGCATAATTTCAATTCCATAAAGGTACAATTAAAACTATGAAACAGGCGACAGTAACACAGATTGAGAAGATTATTTCAATTCCATAAAGGTACAATTAAAACTTCTATTCCTGCGCCACCGACATAATAGCGTGAAATTTCAATTCCATAAAGGTACAATTAAAACTTTCTCAAAGCCGTAGATAGCGGCATCACCTTTGTCTATTTCAATTCCATAAAGGTACAATTAAAACCACGTTTTCAAGAACATTGCTGCCTCGTGTGTCGGATTTCAATTCCATAAAGGTACAATTAAAACGGCCCATTTCAACCGAAAATCTTGTTGTTTTTCTATTTCAATTCCATAAAGGTACAATTAAAACCGCGTCGCTGAAAGAAGTCAAGCCCGAATACTATATTTCAATTCCATAAAGGTACAATTAAAACCCTGCGTTTTCCAAAGGTTTCATTGTTGAAGTCTATTTCAATTCCATAAAGGTACAATTAAAACGCTCTCTGATTGCGGTTGCAAGCTCGATTGCGGTATTTCAATTCCATAAAGGTACAATTAAAACCGCACATGGATGATGGAGCGGTTCCGTGTAATGTATTTCAATTCCATAAAGGTACAATTAAAACTTGCAACCGTGGCTTTCACGCTTGCGAGTCGCCAAATTTCAATTCCATAAAGGTACAATTAAAACACGACGAGCCTTCCAGTCGCTGAGAGCCACCTCCACAATTTCAATTCCATAAAGGTACAATTAAAACTGTGTACGTTGGACGGCTTGAGCGTAAGCAGGTCTATATTTCAATTCCATAAAGGTACAATTAAAACCAGCCATCTCCACCATGCCCTTTGTGACGTGTTGGCCAATTTCAATTCCATAAAGGTACAATTAAAACACTCGATGAGTTTGAAAAGCGTGGCGTTATTCATATTTCAATTCCATAAAGGTACAATTAAAACCCATTGTTTTTGGATATATAATATCCTTATTTTCAATAGAATTTGCAAATGCAAAGTTAAGAAATCTTATTGAAAAAATGTCGATGGGTAATTATATATTTTTATGCGTTCTGCGACAACCATTGTTTTTTATGGTGTTACAACAAGTCAAAGAGCTAAATGATGCTTAGGAAGGAGTGGATTATTATTAGGAAAAACCACATCGACAACTTTTATTATAAGAAATTGTCGGTCGACATTCTCTCTTTCCCAAGTATCTGTTTGTCCATATTATAACCTATTTTATTCGTAAAAATGATTATGCTGTCCTCCGACTGATCAATTATTCCTTTAATTTTCAGTTTCAGTTCCCTGAGTTTTGCTTCAGACAGTTCGCCTTCAAATACGGAGTTTTGTATCCAGCACAGATACTGACGGCACAGTTTCAGTATTTTACCGACACGTTTCTCGCCTACATCATAAACAATAATAACATACATATCACCAATACATTTTAAAAGGTTTGTATTCTTCAATCCCTATGATATCTTTCAGCAACTTGTAGCATTCCAATTTTATGAGATGCTTATAGCTGACATTGCGTCCCAAAGAACGGTGACGAAATGTTTCGTCATATCGTTCCTCCATAGCTTTTACGAATATCTTCTTGCCTTTCTCATTTAAAAGACACTTGTTGAGTTTATTGTCAAAGTGACTGTTACTTAAAGCATGTTTGTTCAGCACCTTAAAGATAACTCTGTCTACGATAATGGGCTTGAATATCTCGGATATGTCAAGGCACAACGAATAGCGTCGTTCACCTGGAGTGTGTAGAAAACTAATCGTTGGATTGAGTTGTGTCTGATGTACGGCTCTAAGTGTTTCTGTATAGCACATCATATTGCCGAAAGATATCAGAGCGTTCACTTCGTTTTCTGGTGGTTGCTTGGTTCTTGAGCCCATATTGAAATCATCGAGTATAATATCAAAAGCGGCATATACGCAGGAGAGGATATTCCAAGATGCCATTCACTCCTTCAATTCCATGTTGTTCGAAGACATACATGTAATATTTAAGCTGCCATTCATGAGCTTTTTCAACCTTGTTTGATTTCTTTATCTCATGGATGACCTTGTTTCTGGCATCATAGTAATCCACTTTGATGCCATCAATCTCCACCTCCTCATATCTTGTTGTTCGCTGAGGGTAGCTTGATTCATGCACCAACTTTCCTTCATACACCAAACCCGACTCTTGTTCCATGTTGATGCCGGTGGCAAACAGCCATAGTTTGCGATGGCAAAGCTGGTAGTAGTTGAAATGTGTGCCGGTTATGTTCATAAGAAATTGTCCTCCTCTTCATTTGTTAGATCAATACCTATATCAAATTTATAAAATCCATCACGTATGACATTAATAAAGATTGGTTCGTTGAAACCAATAGTGATTTTGCAATTAGAATCAATCCTATGTTCTTTTCGGCCTTTTTCCAATAAATACACTGGTAAGCTGATGGAATAGGACAATACAAACTCCATATATTCGGAATAATTGTAAAAATGCGTACCCTTAGGCTTAATTACAAAAACCAATCCTTGTGGTCCTATATCACGGCTTTTCCAACTATTGGAATGAGTATCATCATCATTCCATTTTTCAACCGGATTTATTAGCCAATTGTTAACAAACATTTGTTCCAAAGCCTGTACGTTAGCTTTGGCCCTTATGCTGAAAACAGTTTCTTCAGCATATACTTTGTTTAGAATATTGACTAGATCTTGAGCTGAGTATATACCAGCTTTAAGAATGTCGATAGTAGACAATAAAGCTTTACATGGAATCCATGACTTTTCACATTGTGAATATGAACCATATGGTGCAGGGTAGAGTGTGTTGTCATTATATGGTATTAACACATACATTTCACCAACAGAATTATCAAAGCGACACAATCTTCCGGCTCTTTGCATGAGTCGGTCTACTGGACATACTTCACTTATCATTAGTTCGGAACTAATGTTTATACTAATTTCACCTATTTGTGTAAGAATTGCTATTCCTTTAGCAGTACCATTGTTCCATGCCTTTCTCCCCAAATTATCAAGCAACATATTTTCCTTACGTTGTTTGTCTTTTTCTGTAAACCTACTGTGATACAGGATTATGGGGATGTCATTGCCGCTTTTCAATACAAGGCCTTTTATTTCCTTGTATACTTTCATGGCTTTATCTACTGTGTTAAGGTAGATAATAGCATTACCTCTTTCTATACAATATTCCAATAGATAGTTGATGTTCTGTATATTATCATATTCTATTAGCTTTTTTATGTTGAAACATTTCTTATAGTTATCGCTTTCTTTATCTTCCAATATACTTTCAATATTGAATCCTGCTTTTCTATATAATTGTAAAGCAGACTCTGGCAAAGATGCACTCATTATCATGACAGGAACTTTCCAGTTATGAAGCACTCTTAATAGGAAGAGGATATTGGCAATAGTAAAATCATCATAGAAATCAGCTTCGTCAATAACTACACAAGAGTTGGCGAGATTGCTACAAATCAGATGATGGCTTTCTTTAGTTAAGGTCAAAGACATCAACAAATGATCAATGGTACACACGGTAATTGGTGTTGCTAATAGTTTTGCCATTTTGTGTTGAGCCAACACCTCAGTCATATCCGACTCTCCATTTTGCACTTTTGAGTATTTTGAATACCAAGCACTCGAATGATACAAGCCTGTTTCAGACAATGTTGCTGCTACGTTTACAGAAAGAGCATTTGCCGTAAATCGTGTTGGCATGGCTATTACAAGACGGTCGGCTTTGTGAGCTGCAATCTGGCGTGAAGCCCATAATAATGAAGCATCAGTTTTTCCTGCACCTGTAGGGGCACGTACAAGCATAATATCATTGTTCCAATTGTCCTCAACAAGTTTTTGTATACCTCGTTTGTTTTCAAAAGGAAACTGATAATCAAAAAAGGTCAAGCTCGGTACAAATTCTCGATCTTCTTTTGCACTTGCTCTATGGTCAGCAAACTGAAGCAATCCTCTAATAGTGTCAAATTCTAATAATTTGTCACATACTAAAGATAAACTCTCTTTCTCTGATACAGTATTGGATGTCTTGCGAAAAACATCCCAAAATCGTTTGAAAGAAGGATTGCTTATCCACTTGTCCTCAAAGCCAAATCCTAATTTTCCATGATGTGCAGCTATAGCAGCCAACATGGAAACAGGCATATTGGTTGTAGCAGCTTGATCTAACGAATATAATTCATGACGTATACCAACATTTCTAAGATGACTTCCAGCTTCGTTACGTTTTTCAGAATTATATTCTTTAAAAGAACAATCTGGATGATTTTGTTTCCACAATAGATAATTATGGAAATCCTTCCTGCATGCTTCTTGCCATATTTTGCATGCTTTGCCATTATCATGCCATTTCGCAGATACAGACAAACGCATTGCCAAATCTTTACCTATCAACTTTTTGTATTTCTCGCAAGTGCTTATAAAAATCTGGCAGATATCGGACATTTCAGACATAACATCAGAACTATGCTGTTCTAATGTTATGCCTGAAGGTTTAGCCAATATATAGCTGCGTTTATCTTTCTTCATTTAACAGAAATATTTATAGTTCTATGTTTTTAAAACAAAGAAGGAGTATTGTCTGTCTTCTTTTATTGCTTCTTAGATTTGGATAGTTTCACGTCATTTTTGTCATTTACATACACATCCTCGAAACTTCTAACTTTACTGTCATCAGAATCGCATGTGTAAAGTTCATTTGAGCTCAAAAACTCGAGAGCATCATTATAAGCTTTCAATACACTATTTTCAGTGCGGTCATCGCCAATAAAGTATTGAGCTTTTCTTTCATCCAATTCTTTCAGTATGTTCTCACGCTCTGTTTCTCCTGCCTCAAAATAGCGAGCAGCTTTTCTGCTAAGAATATTGTCAAAAACGATTATCACCTGCTGAGGCTCACCGCATACCGCATTACGTGCCTGATTCGCATAATCATTCATCAGTCGAGTAGCGTTAAGGTAAAGTTCTGCTCGACGCTTTCTCTCTGCTTCTGTTGCATGCTTATAATATACTGTAGCCACATTAAATGA
>UMGV01089294.1_pt1 | contig 26404 bp, 19 predicted proteins | sample 1965361 | NCBI WGS metagenome assembly UMGV01 (sample SAMEA4836081, study PRJEB28245) | human gut metagenome | biome: gut microbiome; material: fecal sample | place: Denmark | collected 2008
TATCCGTGACACTGATATCTGACTGCGGATCTTCGGGATTGACAGATAACCACTTAGTGGAAGGAAAAGGTTTATGGTTATTCTTTTTCTCTCTATCTGAAATTCATTACGGCTTCATTTTATTTTCCATTTGCGAGAGATTCGGGAATGGTAATATCTATAATTCTTTTAGATACATTGTAAAGATACTTCATTATACAGTATAATGAAACCTATTGAAAACGAGTTTATTGAAAAATTCTTTCTATTTTTGCATGTCATTTTGATCAGGAGATGACTTATATTTAATTTTTTATTCGATTCAAAATAAATTGTGTGATAGCATTGTAGAACTTTGATCTATTTATAAAAAGGTACATATGCTATTGGGCTATAAAATAACATTGGCTTTCATGAGAATATTAAGTTTATTGTGTGTTTGTTTTTTGAGTTCGTTTGTATCTAATGTATCAGCTCAAGTTGTAGAAAAGGTATTTGACATATTAGGTAGAGATAGTTTGTCCGTACAAAGAAACATTACGGTTTCGGATTCTGATTCTATTCGTCTGGTGGATATTCAAGCAGAGTTGGCGGCTGCAAAATTGAACGAAGCAAATCTACGGATGGAAGTGGAACAGATGAAACTGGCTGCATTTGTTGCAGATTCTTTGAAATTGGCAAAACAGAAGCATCGTATAGATTCGTTACGGATGGTTACTCAAGGTATTCCGGTTGTCGTAGATAATGATACATTATTTTATTTCTATGCCAAGCGGGGAGGACATACTCCGCAGCAACGTGCAGAGAATGTGGCCAATGATATTACAGAATTAGGTAAGCGTTTTAATCTGCAGCCTGATTCGCTTTATATTGAAAGTAGTGATATAGTAACAGACGTGATGTATGACAATAAGGTTATTGTTTCATTTACTGATTTGGATGGATTATGGGAAAACTGTTCGCGTGATCAGCTGGCAGCAAGTAAGCGTCTTATTATTGTGGAAAAGTTGCGGCTGATGAAAGAAGAACATGGCATGTTGCAACTTTGTAAACGAATTATTTATTTTGTGCTGGTGCTTATTGGACAGTTTCTGCTGTTCTGGGGAACAAATTGGTTGTTCCGTAAATTAAAAGTACGTATTGTACGGCTGAGAAATACTCGGTTGAAACCATAATAATAAGCAGCCTTGTTTTTTACCGATTGTGTCTGTTATTTGGGGTTTCAAGCGGCAGATAGATGGTAAATTCTGTAAATTCTCCTTCTGTGCTGTTTACGAATATTCTTCCCTCATGCGCCTTTATCACCTGGTCAACAAAGTTCAGGCCCAGTCCGAAGCCTGAAGCTCCGTTCTTGCGGCTGCGCTTTGCTGCCGCTGCGCGTTCATACTTCTGGAAAATGACTTTCTGATCGGCTTCTGATATGCCCAGCCCATTGTCTCGTACTTTCAGGATGGTGTAGCGTTCGCTTTCTTCAGTGGTGATGTTTATTTCCACACTCTCCTGTGAGTACTTGATGGCATTGTCAATCAGATTGCTTAATACTTCACCCAGATAATCGTTGTCGGCATAAGCTGTTTTTGTCTGCAGGCTAATGATAAAGTTTACGGGTTTCTGTGCTTTGGCCTTGAATTTTTCGGTCAGTTTCTCTATTATAGGAGTAAGCTCAACTTCTGTCTTGTTCATCTCCAGTTTATGGTTCTCCAGCTTTGAGATGGTAAGTATCTTGTTAGTGAGAGCAAACAGATGTTCTGTCTCGCTTTGTGCTATATTCATGTATTTATTCTTTATTTCCGGTTTGCCTTACAGTCTTCCGCTTTTTAGCATATCCTGTACCATCATAATTGTGCTAAGAGGTGTTTTCATATCATGTATCATGGCGTATGAGAAGTCCTCACGGATTTGTAAAATAACTTGCAGCCTTGATATGATTTTTATTTGGAAAATAATACATGCTATTATAAAGCTTAGTACAATGATGGTGATTATAATAAGTAAATTTATTTTCCCCAAAAGAAACCTGTATGGATTTAGGATTACAAGTTGAACACCTTGTGATGAGTCTGCTGTAATATTTATAATCTCAGATTTTATTTCCCTCCATGGTAAAACACTAGGATTGGGATTGCTTGAAGATAATACTTTATTATCGGAAATTCTTATTTTATTTACGGAAATCGAACATGGTAAATCAATGTCATTTAACATATTAGATGCTATAGAATCTACTTTTGACAAAGACATCTCTAAACCTATATTAAACAAGCCTTCGTTGAGACTGACTATTTCAGGTGCCAAATCATTTTTTTTAGCATCAGCTGGAATACTTACACCCACAATCTCAGTACCCTTAGGTGCTTTTTTAAATCTAATTGATATTTCTCTTCTTATCGCTTTTATCAGTATGGAATTACTCTCTTTATATAAATTATTTTCCAGAGCTACGTATGTATTATACAGCCATAATATTTGAAGTATTATTATCGCAAATGCTCCGATAAAAACGAAGATGCTAATATTCTTGTATTTCATATATATTGTATTTGCTTATTGCAAATATAAGGAGATTTGAAAATTGACATATAATTATTGGACAGAATTGTTTTCACAGAGTAAATAAACACTATAGTATTTAACCTAAAGATAACGTAGCGATAACATAAACTCTTGTTCTTTGCGCATACCTTTGCAGCATAAGAATAACGAAATAACATAAAAACATTTCAATTATGAGAAGAATAATGAAACTGGCTTTTGTAGCCATTGCAGGATTTGCCTGCTTGCCGGTAGCTGTAAGGGCACAGCAGATGCCTCCGGTACCGGTGGACAAGGAAGTGAGAATAGGTAAACTGGATAACGGACTTACATACTATATCCGTCATAATGAATATCCGAAGAACCAGGTGGATTTCTATATTGCCTAGAAGGTGGGTAGTATCCTTGAAGAGGACAACCAGCGCGGATTGGCGCATTTCCTTGAACACATGTGTTTCAACGGAACAAGGAACTTCCCGGGCAGCTCTATGATCAAATGGCTGGAGTCAGTAGGTGTTAAGTTCGGTTATAACCTGAATGCCTATACGAGTATTGATGAAACTGTATATCGTATCTCCAGCGTACCTACAGAACGTATCGGGGTGCAGGATTCATGTCTGATGATTCTGTCCGACTGGGCTGACGGCCTTTTGCTCGAAGGTAAGGAGATAGACGAGGAACGCTCCGTTATACATGAGGAATGGAGAAGCCAGCTGCCACCGAATATGAGAATAATGGAGAAACTGCTTCCGGAGATATATCCTGACAGCAGATACGGACACCGTCTTCCTATAGGAATCATGGAAGTGGTGGACAATTTCCCGCATCAGGCTCTTCGGGACTATTATGAAAAGTGGTACCGTCCTGACCTGCAGGGTATAGTAGTGGTGGGTGACATTGATGTGGACCGCATAGAAGGCAAGATCAAGGAATTATTCTCAAAGATTGAGAAGCCTGTAAATCCGGCAGAAAGGGTTTACTTCCCTGTAGCCGACAATGAAAAGCCTATTGTCGCTTTCGGTTCGGATAAGGAGCAGGATAAATATGTGGCTCAGATTATGTTCAAGTATGATGCCCTGCCTGATTCATTGAAGGGTACAATGGCTGATGTTACAACCTCTTATCTGCTTGATATGGCCCAGATGATGCTTCAGATAAGACTGAACGAACTGGGACAGAAGGCAGATGCTCCGTTTGCTGTAGCTTCTGCATTTTACGGTGAGTTCATTATGGCAAAGACTAAACAGGCTTTCCAGATGGCTATGGTTCCTAAGGGTAACAGCTTTAACGAAGGACTGAAGGCTGTCTATCGTGAGGTTCTTCGTGCCAAGAGGGGAGGATTTACCGCTACTGAATATGCGCGTTGTCGTACAGAGTATCTTTCTCAGCTTGAAAAGGCATATAACAACCGTAATCAGCAGGAAAACAAGACTCTTGCAGAATCGTATGTACGCAACTTCATCGACAAGAAACCTATACCGGGTATAGAAACGGAATATCAGATGATGAGCATGATTGTGAACCAGCTTCCTGTGGAAGCTGTAAATCAGATGTTCTCGCAGATTGTTTCTGACAAGAACCTGGTTGTTCTCGGCATGATGCCTGCACGCGAAGGCGAGTCCTGTCCTAAGGATGAAGATATACTCGCATTGCTTTCTCAGGTGGAAGCCGAAGACATTGCTCCTTACGTAGACAATGTGAAGGACGAGCCTTTGGTAAGCGAATTGCCGACAGCCGGAAAGGTTGTGAAGGAAAACATGCTTTCTGACTTCGGTGCCAAGGAGTGGATTCTTTCAAACGGTGCCAAAGTGATATTGAAGCAAACAGATTTTAAGTCGGATGAGATAAGTATGATGGCGGTTGCCAAAGGCGGTATGTCTGCTTGTGGTAATGATCAGGTTGCTGATCTGCTTTTTATGCCGGTTGTATTGGAACAACATGGTTTGGGTAACTTTACTAACTCGGATTTGAATAAACTGCTGGCTGGTAAGCAAGTTTCTTTGAAGATCTCTTTGGATGATTACATGCGCAGCCTTTCGGGAAATACAACTCCCAAGGACTTGAAAACTTATATGGAAATGCTATACATGACTTTTACTGGACTGAATGTTTCCGAGGATGAGTTTGTTTCTATGCAGAATCTGTATAAAGGATTAATTGAAAACCAAGGACAGAATCCGGCTTTTGTTTTCCAGAAGAAGTTACAGGAATTTTTGTTCGCTTCTCCAATCAAGCGGGTGTTTAGTGTTGATGATATTGAAAAGGCCAGTCGGAAGAATATTCTTGGTATTATTCGGGAACAGCTTATCAATGCGGCAGACTTTACCTTTGTGTTTAGTGGAAATTTTGATGAAGCAGAATTGAAAGTTTTGACTGAACAGTATATTGCTTCTCTTCCTTCTGCAAAAGATAAGAAGTCGGAAGTGAAACTCAACAGCGCAGTGGAAATTAAGTCTGGAAATGAAGAACAGGAATTTGCCATGAAGATGGAAGTACCACAGGGCAGTGCTGCTGTGATTGTGAGTGGTAAGATGCCTTATTCTTTCAAAAACAGATTGCTTGCATCTATGTCGGCACAGCTTATTTCTACTCGTCTGCTCAGTGAAGTACGCGAAAAGGAAGGAGCGGTATATAGCATATATACACAAGGCTCTCAGGACAGACTCTCAGAAATGTCTGTTACATATCAGACTATATTCCAGGTTAAGCCTGAAAAGAAAGACCGTGCGCTTGAAATCATCCGCAGCGAGTTTGAGAAGCTGGCAAAGGAAACTCCTGTGGAGGAACTTGACAAGGTGAAGGAGTTTATGGTGAAGCAAATTACTGAAGACGAACATACCAACAGCTACTGGTGCTCGATGATGGCTGGCAACGAGCTTCTGCCTTCTGAAATCTGTGTGAAGGCTGAACAGACCATACAGTCTATCACTCCTGAAGAAGTTTCCAATTATGTAAATAAAGTGATGAAACAGAATAATTACCGGGTACTGGTAATGATGCCGGACACAAAATAAAACATTTGTCAATGATCTGTGGAGTATAAGAACTGATGGAAACAGATCAAAAAAGCGGTACAGGCGATGGATCTAATATTCCATGTAGTCTGTGCCGCTTTGGTGTATTTTTAAGTGGGGGAATTTTGTTCATCCGAATAACTGCCGGAAGGCTTCTTCTACCTTCCTTACAGGAATAAGTTCTATTTTTATTTTTTTTCTGTCCAGTCCTTGTAAGTTATGTTTCGGAATCAGCATTCGGGTGAATCCAAGTTTTTCAGCTTCACTGATGCGTTGTTCAATACGATTAACAGGACGGATTTCTCCACTTAGTCCTACTTCGCCTGCCATACAGACACCTGCTTCAATTTCTGTATCCATATTGCTGGAAAGAATGGCGCTGATGACGGCAAGGTCTATGGCCGGGTCATTTACTTTCAGTCCGCCTGCGATGTTCAGAAATACGTCTTTCTGTGCCAACTTGAATCCTACTCTTTTCTCCAAGACCGCTAATAACATATTCATACGCCTCAGGTCGAATCCTGTTGCTGAACGCTGAGGCATCCCATAGGCTGCAGTACTGACCAGAGCCTGTACTTCTATGAGGAAAGGACGTATGCCTTCAACTGCACAGGCGATTGCGACTCCACTCATACCTTCATGATCTTGGGTCAGTAATAGTTCCGAAGGATTGCTTACCTGACGGAGACCATCTTGACGCATCTCATAAATGCCTAGTTCGGCTGTACTTCCAAAACGGTTTTTGATGCTGCGGAGGATACGGTACATATAGTGTTGGTCACCTTCAAATTGGAGCACTGTGTCGACAATGTGCTCCAGAACTTTAGGACCCGCTATACTTCCTTCTTTGTTGATGTGTCCGATCAGGATAACAGGCGTTCCGGTTTCTTTCGCAAACTTTAAAATAGACGCTGAACATTCGCGAACCTGCACGATACTTCCGGGAGAAGAATCTATGGTTTCTGTCGAAATTGTTTGTATGGAGTCGATAATGACCAGATCAGGAGCCGTATTTTTGATATTGGTGAAAATCTGTTCCAAAGACGTTTCACAGGCAATCAATAAGTCTGAGTTTGCAGGATGAGGAATACGGTCTGCACGGAGTTTGAGCTGACGTGCGCTTTCTTCTCCGGAAATGTAAAGTACTTTTTTCTGGGAAAGGCGTAAAACAGTTTGTAGAATAAGGGTTGATTTTCCAATGCCAGGTTCTCCACCGATTAGGGTTAGAGATCCTTCTACCAAACCTCCACCCAATACACGGTTCAGTTCTTCATCTCCCATGTCAATACGTTGTTCTTCTCCTGCGGTGATTTCGTGCAATAGTTGAGGTTTGGATCGTATGGATTCAATTCCGTGTGCTACATGTTTTGCAACAGGAGCTTCTTTGCGTACAACTTCTTCTACAAATGTATTCCATTGTCCGCATGACGGACATTTTCCAGCCCATTTGGGAGATTCCTGTCCACAATTGGTGCAGACATAAACTGTTTTTTCCTTTGCCATAATGTATCTAGGGTTTATTGTGCAAAAATACAATGGACAGGATAATGTAGGTTGGGGACCGAGTTAAAGAAGTTAAAAGAACGGGCAGAATCAGAGATCGTTTTTGCAGGGTTTGTATAATACTTTCGCAAGGTGAAGGCTTGGATTTGCTTTCCTCAATATGGAGTGGAATAAAAAAAAGTATGTTTTTTCTTTATAAAAATAATGATTTGTAGAAAAATGTTATTACATTTGCTGCCATAAGAACTTTTAACAATGACTTTATACAATCTCTATATGATGACAATGGCGGGTGCAGGGCATACAATGCTGATGTCCGCAGGTACCTGGGGGATGACCCTTCGGGGTTAGAGAATGTATATAAGTGTTTCTACGTGATACACGCCTGTAAATAACGGGCAATCTTTTTTTCCAATAGTTTTATTTTGTATAACAACATTATTCCGTAAAAGTTTTCCGGGAGAAAGGAAGAACGGAATAACATTTTATTCATTACCCATGAAAGTATTGAAGTTTGGCGGTACATCCGTTGGATCCGTAAATAGTATGTTGAGTGTTAAGAAGATCGTAGAAGCAGTAGACGATCAGGTTATTGTTGTAGTTTCAGCATTAGGTGGCATTACTGATAAGTTGATAGCAACTTCACGTTTGGCCGCAGCTGGCGATTCTTCTTATGAAAAGGGCATGAAAGAAATTGTGAACCGCCATATCGAAATGGTATATACTGTGATTCCGGCAGGAAAAGAGCGTGAAGTTTTGCTGGATCAGGTTAATGGTTTGCTGAGTGAATTAAAAGATATTTTTCAAGGTATTTATCTGATTCATGACCTTTCTCCGAAAACTTCTGCTACCATTGTCAGCTATGGAGAACGTTTATCATCCAGTATTGTAACGGTTCTGATAAAAGATGCTGTCTGGTTTGATTCACGTACATTCATAAAGACGGAAAAGAAGCATAATCGCCATATATTAGATTCAGAACTGACTTCTCATCTGGTTAGAGAAGCTTTTAAAGATGCTCCTTCCATATCAATTGTTCCGGGATTTATTTCAACGGATAAGCAGACGGGTGAAGTGACGAATCTGGGGCGTGGAGGTTCTGATTATACAGCTTCCATTATAGCTGCTTCTCTGGATGCTGACAGACTGGAAATCTGGACAGATGTTGACGGATTTATGACTGCTGATCCGAAAGTGATCAGTACGGCTTATCCCATTACCGAGTTAAGCTATGTTGAAGCTATGGAGCTTTGTAACTTCGGTGCAAAAGTGGTTTATCCTCCTACGATCTATCCGGTTTGTCATAAGAATATTCCTATTCTGGTAAAAAATACATTTAATCCAGATGCACCGGGTACGATTATCAAGCAAGAGGCAAATCATTTTTCCAAGCCGATCAAGGGTATTTCTTCCATCAATGATACATGTCTGATTACGATGACCGGATTAGGTATGGTGGGAGTGATCGGAGTAAACCATCGTATCTTCAAGACTTTGGCAGAGAATGGAATCAGTGTATTCCTGGTGTCTCAGGCTTCTTCTGAAAACTCGACTTCTATCGGTGTCCGTAATGAAGATGCTGCTTTGGCATGCAATGTTCTGAATGAAGAATTTGCGAAGGAAATCGAAATGGGAGAGATTTGCCCGATGATGGCCGAAGGCGGACTGGCTACTGTGGCTATTGTAGGTGAGAATATGAAACATACTCCGGGTATAGCCGGAAAACTGTTCGGTACTTTGGGACGCAATGGTATCAATGTGATTGCTTGTGCACAAGGAGCGTCTGAAACCAATATATCTTTTGTGGTAGCCGGAGATTCTTTGCGCAAGACCTTGAATGTAATTCATGATTCATTCTTCCTTTCCGAATATCAGGTATTGAATCTTTTTATCTGTGGTATCGGAACTGTAGGAGGAAGTTTGATTGAACAGATTCATAGCCAGCAGGAGAAATTGAAACGTGAGCGGGGTCTGAAATTACATGTAGTGGGTATAGCCAATGGACACCGGGCTTATTTTACCCGAGATGGAATAGATCTGTGCAATTATCGGCAAGAACTTGAAGAAAAAGGAATACCCTCTTCTCCTCAAGTATTGCATGATGAAATCATCGGCATGAATATATTTAATTCCGTTTTTGTTGATTGTACGGCCAGTGCAGACATTGCGGGTCTTTATAAAGACTTCCTGAAACATAATATTTCTGTGGTGGCAGCAAATAAGATTGCCGCTTCATCGGAGTATGATATCTATGCTGAATTGAAACATATAGCCCGCCAGCGTGGAGTAAAATTCCTTTTCGAAACCAATGTAGGAGCCGGATTACCTATTATCAATACCATTAATGATTTGATCAACAGTGGTGACAAGATTCTGAAGATTGAGGCTGTGGTGAGCGGCACCTTGAATTATATATTCAATACGATCAGTGAAAAGGTGCCTTTGAGTGAAACCATTCGTCGGGCAAAAGAAGAGGGATATTCTGAACCGGATCCACGAATTGATTTGAGTGGCAAAGATGTGATCCGGAAGTTAGTGATATTAGCTCGTGAGGCCGGATATCGATTGGAACAGGAAGATGTAGAGAAGCACCTTTTTATTCCGGATGATTTGTTTAATGGTTCTTTGGATGATTTCTGGAAGAATGTATCTTCTTTGGATGCAGATTTTGAGGCTCAGCGCAAACGGTTGGATGCAGAAGGAAAACGCTGGCGTTTTGTTGCCCGGTTGGAAAATGGAAAAGGTGTTGTTGCTTTGGAAGAGGTAGATCGTCATCATCCTTTCTATAACCTGGAAGGAAGCAACAATATTATTTTGCTGACAACAGAACGCTATAAGGAATATCCGATGCTGATACAGGGATACGGAGCTGGAGCGGGAGTGACAGCGGCCGGTGTATTTGCGGATATTATGAGCATAGCTAATATTTAAGGTACTAACCTGATAAAAATACCGTAATTATGAAGCATATCATTATTTTGGGTGATGGTATGGCCGATTGGCCTGTCCCTTCACTGAATGGAAAAACATTGTTGCAGTATGCATATACTCCCTATATGGATATGTTGGCTGCTATGGGGCAAACTGGTATGTTGAAAACGGTAGCTGATGGATTTCATCCGGGAAGCGAAGTCGCCAATATGTCGGTAATGGGCTATGATTTGCCGACAGTATATGAAGGACGTGGAGTACTTGAAGCCGCCAGTATCGGAGTGGAGCTGCAGCCCGGTGATATGGCGATGCGTTGTAATTTGGTTTGTGTAGAAGGGGATATTCTGAAAAATCATTCTGCAGGACATATTACAACGGAAGAAGCAGATGTGCTGATCCGTTATCTGGAAGATAAGCTGGGAACCGATAATATCCATTTTTATACAGGAGTGCAGTATCGGCATTTGTTGGTTGTGAAAGGAGGGGACAAGCGGTTAGCCTGTGTGCCTCCCCATGATATACCTCTGCAACCTTTCCGCCCTAATCTGATTCAGGCAGAATGCCCGCAGGCTCAGGAAACTGCTCATCTGTTGAATACATTGATTTTAAAATCGCAGGAGTTGCTGGCCGATCATCCGTTGAATCTGCAAAGAAAGGCAGAAGGAAAAGATCCGGCTAACAGCATCTGGCCCTGGAGTCCGGGATATCGTCCCCGGATGACTCCGCTTTCACAAAAATATCCTTCTATTCACAAGGGGGCTGTAATTACAGCTGTTGATTTGATCCGGGGGATAGGGCATTATGCAGGCTTGCGCTGTATTGATGTAGAAGGAGCAACCGGACTTTATACTACTAATTACGAAGGGAAGGCTCAGGCTGCTCTGGAAGCATTGCGTACGGATGATTTTGTGTATTTGCATATTGAGGCCAGTGATGAGGCCGGTCATGAAGGAGATATTCCTTTAAAGTTACAGACAATAGAAAATCTGGACCGGCGTGTCGTCGGGCCGATTTATGAAACTGTAAAAGACTGGGAGGAACCCGTGGCTATCGCAGTACTGCCGGATCATCCGACTCCCTGTGCTCATCGTACTCATACGGCAGAACCCGTTCCATTTCTGATTTGGCATAAAGGTATTCAGCCTGATGGCGTTACTGAATATAGTGAAACAGCTTGCCAAAATGGTTGTTGTGGCCATTTGGAGAAGGACGAGTTCATGAACCTGTTTTTAGGAGATTTATAAATTAACCTGTCAAACGTAAAATAGATACCTATGAAATATTACAGCACTAACCGAAAGGCTTCAGATGCAACTTTGGAAGAAGCCGTTGTAAAAGGACTGGCTGCAGACCGCGGTCTATATATGCCTCACAATATTCGTATTTTGCCTGCATCCTTTTATGAACAGATAGATCAGTTGTCTTTTCAGGAAATAGCTTCTCAGGTTGCAGATGCATTCTTTGGAGAAGATATTCCGGCTGAAACTTTGAAGCAGATTGTCTATGATACATTGAGTTTTGATGTTCCGGTGGTTCGTGTGAAAGAAAATATTTATTCTTTGGAACTCTTTCATGGGCCTACTTTGGCTTTCAAGGATGTAGGTGGACGTTTTATGGCCCGTCTGCTGGGTTATTTCATCCGAAAAGAAGGCAAGCGTCAGGTGAATGTGCTGGTTGCAACATCTGGAGATACAGGCAGTGCGGTAGCCAATGGATTTCTGGGAGTGGAAGGTATTCATGTGTATGTGCTTTATCCGAAAGGTAAAGTTAGTGAGATACAGGAGAAACAGTTTACGACCCTGGGACGCAACATTACGGCAGTAGAGGTGGATGGAACTTTCGATGACTGTCAGGCTTTGGTCAAAAGTGCATTTATGGATCAGGAATTGAATGAACGGATGCAGCTGACTTCCGCAAATTCAATTAATGTTGCTCGTTTTTTGCCTCAGGCTTTTTATTATTTCTACGCCTATGCTCAAATGAAGAAACTGGGCAGGGAAAAGGAGCTTGTTGTCTGTGTGCCTAGTGGAAACTTCGGTAATATTACAGCCGGACTTTTTGCCAAACGGATGGGGTTGCCGGTGAAGCGGTTTATTGCAGCCAATAACCGGAATGACATTTTTTATCAATATCTGAAAACCGGTCAGTATGCTCCGAAACCTTCCGTGCAGACCATTGCTAATGCCATGGACGTTGGCGATCCCAGCAACTTTGCCCGAATTCTGGATTTGTATGAAGGAAGCCATGATGCAATTGCTTCTGAGATCAGTGGTGAAACTTATACAGATGATCAGATCAGGGAAACAGTCCAGCTGACTTATGATGAGACTGGCTATTTGCTGGATCCGCATGGAGCCTGTGGCTATCGGGCCTTGTCTGAAAATCTACAGCCAGGAGAAGTTGGTGTTTTCCTGGAAACAGCTCATCCGGCTAAATTCTTACATACGGTAGAGGATATCATCGGTACAGATATAAATATTCCGGAAAAGCTTAAAGCTTTCATGAACGGAACCAAACAGTCTGTTCCAATGTCGAAAAACTTTATGACTTTCAAAGAATGGCTATTGAAACAATAGCATAGCAAGATTTTTTTGAAGCTAACTGTTTGTTGATGTGAGAGGACGCTTTGGAATAGGATTGTTCATATTCTGAAAGCGTCTTCTTTTCTATTATTTTCAGAGAAAAGCGGATACATACTTTTCTTGTAAAAGGATATTCTTTACCTTTGCCGCAAATTAAGTAAACATGGGAAAAGGTAAATTAGCAAAGTTTGCAGATATGGCGGAATATCCGCATGTGTTTGAATATCCGTATTCAGTGGCTGACGAAGTTCCTTTTGAAATGAAAGGACACTGGAATCGTGATTTTTTTAAAAATGATCATCCGATTGTTCTGGAGCTGGGCTGTGGCAGAGGTGAATATACCGTAGGATTAGCCCGCCGTTATCCGGAAAAGAATTTTATCGGGGTTGATATCAAAGGAGCGAGAATGTGGACTGGTGCAACGGAAGCTTTGCGGGAAGGATTGAAGAATGCTGCCTTTTTGCGTACCAATATTGAAATCATAGATCGTTTCTTTGCACCGGGTGAGGTGAGTGAAATCTGGCTGACTTTCTCTGATCCTCAAATGAAGAAGGCAACGAAGCGTCTGACTTCTACTTATTTTATGAATCGCTATCGGAAATTCTTGATTCCCGACGGACTTGTTCATCTGAAGACTGACAGTAATTTCATGTTTACTTATACAAAGTATATGATTGAGACCAACCATTTGCCGGTTGATTTTATGACGGATGATCTGTATCACTCAGGAATGGATGATGACATTCTGAGCATTCGTACTTATTATGAACAGCAATGGCTGGACCGTGGACTGAATATCAAGTATATCAAATTCCACTTGCCGCAGGATGGTGAATTGCAGGAACCCGATGTGGAAATCGAACTGGATGATTACCGCAGTTACAACCGGAGTAAACGGAGTGGATTGAAAACAAGTAAATAAAAACAGATATGACTCTTTATCCTAAATTGATTCTTGACGCATTGGCTACCGTGCGTTATCCGGGTAACGGAAAGAATATTGTGGAAGCTGAGATGGTGGCTGACAATCTTCGTATTGATGGAATGAAGGTCAGTTTCTCACTGATCTTTGAGAAACCGACTGATCCTTTTATGAAATCGGTTGTCAGAGCAGCAGAAACTGCTATTCATACGTATGTTTCAAAAGAGGTGGAAGTAACGATTGCTACTGAAAGCAAGCAGGCTGCACGTCCTGAACCGGGCAAGATGCTTCCGCAGGTAAAAAACGTAATTGCTGTTTCATCTGGTAAAGGAGGTGTCGGCAAGTCTACGGTAGCTGCGAACCTGGCTGTAGCGCTGGCAAAACTGGGATATAAGGTTGGACTGCTGGATGCTGATATTTTCGGCCCTTCCGTTCCTAAGATGTTTCAGGTGGAAGATGCACGTCCTTATGCCGAAACCATTGACGGACGTGATCTGATCATTCCGGTTGAAAAATACGGTATCAAGCTGTTGTCTATTGGCTTTTTTGTAGATCCGGATCAGGCAACTTTATGGCGTGGGGGTATGGCCAGCAATGCGCTGAAGCAACTTGTTGGAGATGCCAACTGGGGAGATCTGGATTATTTCGTGTTGGATACTCCTCCGGGTACCAGTGATATCCATCTGACTTTGCTTCAGACTTTAGCAATCACCGGAGCTGTGATTGTCAGCACTCCGCAGGAAGTTGCCTTGGCTGATGCACGCAAGGGGATTAACATGTATACCAATGATAAAGTGAATGTGCCTATATTGGGATTGGTAGAGAATATGGCTTGGTTTACTCCGGCTGAACTTCCGAATAACCGTTATTATCTGTTTGGCAAGGAAGGAACCAAACGTCTGGCTGAAGAACTGAATGTTCCTCTGTTAGGACAGATTCCTATCGTACAGAGCATCTGTGAAAATGGTGACAAGGGTACTCCGGCTGCACTGGATGAAAATTCTGTAACGGGACAGGCTTTCATCGAACTGGCACGCAATGTTGTAGCTCAGACAGAAAAGCGAAATGCCGAACTGGCTCCTACACAAATTGTAGAGACACATAAGTAATATCTGATAAATATCTATAAATCTCTAAATTCTAAACCATGATTCGAAAAATCAGTCTGACGGCTTGTCTCCTTGGAGCAGTAGCCGGTTATGCACAGACAACCACATCGCTGGCTGGATTTTCCTATGGCGATGTTGCGGCTCCAACGGGGAAAGAATGGGAGTCGCCTCAAGAGTTGGCATTGAACAAAGAACAGCCTCGTGCCTGGTTCTTTGCTTTTTCCAATGTAGATGAAGCACGTAAGGTGCTTCCTCAGCACAGTCCTTATTGGATGTCATTGGATGGTACCTGGAAGTTTAATTGGGTTGGAAACCCGGAAGAACGTCCGGCCGATTTTTATCAGCCGGCCTATGATGTATCTGCATGGGATGATGTTACAGTTCCGATGCAGTGGAATGTTGCAGGTATTCAGAAAGACGGTTCCCTGAAATATGGTGTTCCCATTTATGCCAATCAGCCGGTTATTTTCCAGCATAAGGTGGAAGTAGGCGACTGGAAAGGTGGTGTGATGCGCACTCCTCCCAAGGATTGGGTTACTTACAAGCATCGGAATGAAGTAGGTTCTTACCGTCGCACTTTTTCTGTTCCTGCCGGATGGGAAGGACGTGAAGTATATATCAACTTTGATGGTGTATCTTCTTTCTTCTATTTGTGGGTGAACGGACATTACGTAGGTTTTTCCAAGAACTCACGTAATACGGCTTCTTTTGATGTGACACCTTATTTAAATAAGGAAGGCGAGAACATTGTAGCTGTCGAAGTTTACCGTAACTCCGACGGTTCATTCCTGGAAGCACAGGATATGTTCCGTTTGCCGGGTATTTTCCGTTCTGTTTCCTTGACCTCTACTTCAAAAGTACAGGTACGTGACTTGCGTGTAATTCCTGATCTGGATGCAAACTATGAAAACGGATCGGCTACCATTACTGCTGATATCCGTAATCTGGACAAGAAAACAGCAAAAGGATATACCATGTCTTATACCTTGTATGCCAATAAGCTGTATTCAGATGAAAATACTTCTGTGTCAGGAGTAAATGCTTCAGCTCCGGTTCTGGAACTGAAGAAAGGTGAAAGTACTTCAGCGGTAACTACACTGGAAGTAAAGGCTCCGAACAAGTGGTCTGCAGAAACTCCTTATCGTTATACACTGGTTGGTCAGCTGAAAGATAAGAAAGGTCGTGTCGTAGAGACGGTATCTACCAGCTTCGGTTTCCGTAAAGTGGAAATTAAAGATACTCCGGCATCTGCTGATGAATTCGGACTGGCCGGACGTTATTATTATATCAATGGCAAGCCGGTGAAACTGAAAGGTGTGAACCGTCAGGAAATTTCTCCGGAAACAGGTAATACCATTACAGCCAAACAAATGGAAGAAGAAATCATGCTGATGAAGCGTGGTAATATCAACCATGTCCGTAACTCACACTATTCTTGTCAGAATATCTGGTATTATCTGTGTGATAAGTATGGTATTTATCTGGAAGATGAAGCCAATATCGAAAGCCATGAATATTATTACGGTGAAGAATCTTTGTCTCATGTTCCTGAATTCGAAGCAGCTCATGTGGCACGTGTAATGGAACTGGCTCACGAACATGTCAATGCTCCTTCTATCGTTATCTGGTCTTTGGGTAATGAGGCCGGACCGGGTGTGAACTTTGTAAAGGCTTATGATGCCCTGCATCGTTTTGATGCTTCCCGTCCTGTACAGTATGAGCGCAACAATGACATTGTAGACATGGGTTCCAACCAGTATCCGTCAATTCCCTGGGTACGCGAGGCTGTAAAAGGTAAGTATGATATCAAGTATCCGTTCCATATCTCAGAATATGCTCACTCAATGGGTAATGCAGTAGGTAACCTGATTGATTACTGGCAGGCTATTGAATCAACAAACTTCTTCTGCGGTGCTGCGATCTGGGACTGGGTGGATCAGGCCTTGTATACTTATGATCCGAAGACCGGTGACCGTTATCTGGCTTATGGTGGTGACTTCGGTGATAAACCCAACAGCGGTATGTTCTGTATGAACGGAATCCTTTTCCCGGGTCATCGTCCGAAACCGCAGTACTACGAAGTAAAGAAAGTCTACCAGAATGTAGGTGTCAAGGCTGTTGACATGACAAAAGGTGAAATTGAAGTATTCAATAAGGCTTACTTCACTCCGTTGAGTGGTTATCAGATGGTATGGTCGCTCTATAAAGATGGCCAGAAAGTACAGGAAAGCACGGCCTTCCGTGGCCCTCGTAATATCGTAGGTCCTCGTGAAAGTGTCCGCTATGCTATTCCTTATGATTTCGCATCCCTGGATCCTCAAAGTGAATATTTTGTAAAAGTACAGTTCCTGCTGGCTCAGGATGAACCTTGGGCTAAGAAAGGCTTTGTACAGATGGAAGAACAGCTTCCGGTGAAAGCTGCAGGAGTAAATCCTTCGTTGAAGGAAGTAACAGCTTCGATGGCTAAACCGAAAATGACGGAAGAAGGAGATTTTACCCGTGTGGAAGGCAATGGATTTGTAGCAGTATTTGATAATAAGCAAGGTACTTTGCACAGTCTGGTATACAACGGCAAGCAGATGCTTCGTGAAGGTGAAGGCCCGAAACTGGATGCATTGCGTGCTCCGACAGATAACGATAACTGGATGTATCAGCCCTGGTATCAGAATGGATTGCATAATCTGAAACACAAAGTGGTAGCCTTGAAGGTACTTGAAGGAAACAAGGGAAAGAGCAATACCATTCAGCTGATGTATACGGTTGAGTCTCAGGCTCCGAATGCAGCGGCTTTGCTTGGCGGAACTTCCGGTAGATATTCAGTGAAGGAAGATACAAGTAAGCCATTCGGACCGGATGACTTCAAGTTTACGACTAACCAGATCTGGACTATTTATGCAGACGGTTCTATTGAACTTCAGTCAGGTATCACATCCAATAACTCTTCATTGGTATTGCCCCGTATCGGCTATGCCATGCAGTTGCCGGAGGCACTTCAGCAGTATACTTACTATGGACGTGGACCTCAAAACAACTACAATGACCGTAAGACAGGTGCCTTTATTGAGCAGCATACAAGCACGGTTAAAGACCAGTTTGTAGACTTCCCGAAACCTCAGAGTATGGGTAACCGTGAAGAAGTACGCTGGTGTGCTCTGACTGACAAGGAAGGCAATGGTGTGGAATTTGTGATGAATCATCCGTTGTCTGTATCAGCATTGCCGTGGTCTGCACTCGAAATGACACTTGCTCCGCATCCTTACCAGCTGCCGAAGTCAACCGGTACCCATTTGCATCTGGATGCAGCCGTAACCGGTTTGGGCGGTAACAGCTGTGGACAGGGAGGACCGTTGGAACAGGATCGTGTGAAAGCCGGTAACTACGAAATGAGTTTTGTTATTCGTCCGGTAAAGAATGGTGATTATGTACAGACTGCAAAGGTTGCTGAGGCTGGTGAAATGCCTTTGTCTGTTTCCCGTTCACGTAACGGACTGGTAACGATTACTTCTCCGAAAGCAGGTGCTCAGATCGAGTATTCACTGAACGGAAGCAAGAAAAAGCAAGCCTATACAGAACCGTTTGATTTGCGTGACGGAGGTACGGTGACTGCCTGGTATAAAGATAACAAGGCCGTAAGCGTTTCTTTCTCTTACAGCAAGATCGAGACTATTCCTTTGGAAGTGGTTTATGCATCCAGCGAAGAAGTCGGTTACGGAGATGCTGCCAATCTGGTTGACGGAGATCCCAATACCACCTGGCATACAATGTTCTCAGTAACGGTTGCTCAGTATCCTCACTGGGTAGACTTTGATGCAGGAGAAGTAAAGACCATTAAGGGATTTGTGTATATGCCTCGTCAGGATGGCGGTTCCAATGCTGTGATCAAGGATTACAAACTGGAAGTCAGCATGGACGGCAAGAACTGGGGCGAACCGGTAGCGAAAGGAACTTTTGCACGCGGAAACAAAGCTCAGAAAGTCATGCTTGACCAGCCTGTTAAGGCACGTTACATCCGCTTTACTGGATTGAACTCTCAGAATGGTGCTGATTATGCAGGTGGTGCAGAATTCTCTGTACTGGCAGATTGATGCAGAAATAAGAACTGCCGGATTTCCCGGTAAGGTTTGATAACAGATTGGGAGCCGGAAATATTCTTGAGATCAGGAATGTTTCCGGCTTCTGATTTTTCAGGGGAATGTCAGTCCTTGAATTCCAGTTCCAGCTGGATCCATTCCGGTTGGTCTGATGCGTTCTGACTCTCTTCCCTGGGGTTGGAAACTGCCAGTCCAAGCAGGCGGATCGGGTGATGTTCGTAGTCAACTTCCTTCAAAAGCTGCTTGGCCAGCGGAAGAATGTTTTCCAGTTTGTCCAAAGCATAGCGCACGCTGATGCTCCGGGTGATTTGTGTAAAGTCATGAAACTTGACTTTCAGTGTCAGGGTACTTCCCTGGAAACCTTTGGCAGACAGGCGTTCCGTCAGTTCCCGTGCCACGTGGTATAGCTCGATGATCACAGAAGAACGTAATGTGATATCTTTTTCCAGTGTGTGCTCACACCCGATGGACTTGCGGATTCGTACAGCTTCCACTGGACGGTGATCGATTCCACGGGCAAACTCATAATATAACTTTCCGGCTTTTCCAAACTGGCGGGTCAGCATGTCCAGTGAACATTGTCTGAGAGTTGCTCCGTTATAGATCCCCAGACTGTGCATTTTTTTAGCCGTGACGGGGCCTACTCCCCAGAACTGTTCGATCGGCAGACGGTCGATAAATTCCTGTGCCTGTTTGGGATGAATGGTGCAGAGACCGTCTGGTTTTCGGTAGTCAGAAGCCACCTTGGCCAGAAACTTATTGTAAGAAATTCCGGCAGATGCTATCAGATGGAGTTCTTCCCGGATGCGGCGCTTGATCTCCCGGGCAATGTCTACTGCCAGTTCGATACCTTTCTTGTTTTCCGTTACATCCAGAAAAGCTTCGTCCAGTGAGATGGGTTCAATCAGATCCGTATAGTCGTGGAAGATCTGATGAATCTGTGCAGACACCTGTTTGTATGTTTCCATGTGTCCTTCAACGAAGATCAGTTGCGGGCAAATTTTAATTGCCTGTTGCGAAGGCATGGCAGAACGGACGCCGAATTTGCGTGCTTCGTAACTGGCAGCTGCTACCACTCCCCGTTTCTCGGCGTGTCCGACGGCGATGGGTTTTCCTTTCAGTTCAGGGTGGTTGCGTTGCTCTACGGAGGCATAAAAAGCGTCCATGTCAATGTGAATAATTTTACGGTTTTCGTTCATAAACAGGCAACTTCTATGCAAAATTAATGAAAGTTTCTTGGGCTATCCTGAAAATCTTATGTATTTTTGCCCGTGATTGCAAATTTTAGGACAAGCCTTATGATGAAAGATGAAATTAAAAAAGCATGCGAAGTCATGCAGAAAGGTGGTGTAATCCTGTATCCTACCGATACGGTTTGGGGAATAGGTTGTGATGCTACCAATGAAGAGGCGGTGAAGCGCGTGTACGAAATCAAGCAACGTTCAGACAGCAAGGCGATGCTGGTCTTGGTGGATAGCCCGGTAAAAGTAGACTTCTATGTACAGGATGTTCCCAGTGTAGCCTGGGATCTGATAGAACTGACGACAAAGCCTTTGACGGTAATCTATGACGGTGCCCGTAATTTGGCTCCTAATCTGCTGGCGGAGGACGGCAGTGTGGGAATACGTGTCACTAATGAAGAATTTTCCAAGCAATTATGTTTCCGTTTCCGGAAAGCAATCGTTTCTACCTCAGCCAATATCAGCGGACAGCCGGCTCCTGCCGTGTTCAGTGAAATCAGTGAGGAAATTAAGCAGGCTGTCGATTACGTTGTAGACTATCGCAGGGAAGAAACCGGCCATCCTAAACCATCCAGTATTATCAAACTGGGCCGGACAGGTGAAGTTAAAGTGATCAGAGAATAAAGTGACGGAGATGAGATAATGAAAATAGTGGATGAAAAGTTTAATTTGCTTCAACGGTTTATCAGCTGGAGAGAAAAGCATATAACCGATAAGCAGTTCATTCTTGTTCTGAGTCTGTTGGTCGGTCTCTTTACGGCACTGGCTGCTTATGTCTTGAAGTTTCTGGTAGAATATATCAAGGAATTCCTGACTGAGAACTTTGATTCAACGGGTGCCAACTGGCTCTATCTGGTTTATCCGGTTGTCGGAATTCTGCTGACCAGTCTTTTTATTCGGAAAGTTGTGCGTGATGATATCAGTCACGGAGTCACGAAGATCTTGTATGCCATTTCTCGAAAGCAGAGCCGCATCAAGCGGCATAATATCTGGTCGTCAGTCTGTGCTTCTGCCATTACCATCGGAATGGGTGGTTCAGTAGGAGCCGAAGCCCCGATTGTATTGACCGGTTCTGCCATAGGCTCCAATCTTGGAAGTATCTTTCGTCTGGATCATAAAACGCTGATGCTGCTTGTCGGTTGTGGAGCGGCCGGAGCTGTATCGGGTATCTTCAAGGCACCCATTGCCGGACTGGTCTTTACCCTGGAAGTATTGATGATTGACTTGACGATGGCATCCTTGCTTCCTTTGCTGATTACCAGTGTGACGGCTGCTTCCGTTTCTTATCTGCTGACCGGAACAGAAGCCATGTTCCAGTTTCATCTGGATTATCCGTTTGCACTGGAACGTATTCCTTATGCCATTGCCCTGGGAATCTTTTGCGGACTGGTGGCCTGGTATTTTACCCGGGCTATGAACTGGATTGAAAACATTTTCCGGCGTTATACAAATCCTTATGTCAAGTTTGTGATCGGAGCTGCTATGCTGAGTATCCTGATCTTCCTTTTCCCTCCGCTCTATGGTGAAGGATATGATACGATTACTTTGCTGCTGAACGGAACTTCGTCTACTGACTGGGATACGGTGATGAACAATTCATTCTTCTATGGTCATAGCAGTTTGCTGGTTGTCTATCTGTTGCTGATCATTTTGTTTAAGGTGTTCGCTTCGAGTGCAACCAATGGCGGAGGCGGATGTGGTGGTATCTTTGCACCGAGTCTGTTCTTGGGATGTATTGCCGGTTTCGTATTCTCATACGTCTGCAACGAATTCAGAATCGGTGATGTCTTCATTCCCGAAAAGAACTTTGCACTGATGGGAATGGCCGGACTGATGTCCGGAGTCATGCATGCTCCCCTGACCGGTGTCTTTCTGATTGCCGAACTTACGGGCGGTTATGGGCTGTTCCTGCCTCTGATGATTGTTTCCGTCTGTGCATACCTGACAATCATTGTGTTCGAGCCTCACAGCATTTACTCCATGCGTCTGGCCAAGAAGGGAGAACTGATTACCCATCACAAGGACAAGGCCGTTCTGACAATGATGAACATTGAAAGCGTGATGGAAACCAATTTTCTGCCGGTACGTCCGGATATGGATTTGGCTGAAATGGTGAAAGTGATTTCCAAATCAACCCGAAATCTGTTCCCGGTCGTAGATGCCAATGGTGTTCTGATCGGTATTGTGGTATTGGATGATATCCGTCATTTTATGTTCCGTCAGGAGTTGTACCACCGTTTCTATGTGGATAAATTCATGAGAAAGCCTCAGGAACGCATCTATACAAATGATTCGATGGAAGAAGTGATGCATAAGTTTGATAAGACTGGAGCCTGGAACTTGCCGGTTGTAGATGAGAACAACAAGTATAAAGGCTTTGTATCCAAATCGAAGATGCTGAATACGTACCGCCAGGTCCTGGTGGACTTTTCAGCCGAATAATCTAAACGCGAAAGAATATATGGACAAGAAAGACTTACGAATTGTATATATGGGTACTCCTGAGTTCGCCGTAGAAAGCTTGCGGCGGCTGGTAGAAGGAGGATATAATGTAGTTGGAGTTATAACAATGCCTGACAAGCCGATGGGACGTCACGGCAGTGTGCTGCAGCCCAGTGTGGTCAAACAGTATGCCGTATCGCAGGGACTGAAAGTGCTTCAGCCGGAAAAACTGAAGGATGAGGCTTTCCTTGAAGAGTTGCGTGCGCTGAAAGCTGACTTGCAGATTGTGGTTGCTTTCCGCATGTTGCCTGAAGTTGTCTGGAACATGCCCCGTCTGGGAACTTTTAATCTCCATGCTTCTCTGCTGCCGCAGTACCGTGGAGCTGCTCCGATCAACTGGGCAGTGATGAACGGAGATACGGAAACCGGAATTACGACTTTTTTCCTGAAACACGAAATTGATACGGGAGAAATTATTGATCAGGTAAAAGTGCCGATTGCAGATACCGACAATGTGGAGATCGTATACGACCGTTTGATGAAACTGGGTGGCGATCTGGTACTGAAAACGGTAGATGCCATTCTTGATGGAACGGTGAAAACGATTCCTCAGGAGTGTCTGACACAGAATGTCGAGTTGCGTCCGGCACCGAAAATCTTTAAAGAAACCTGCCGTATAGACTGGAGCAAAGGAGTAAAACATGTCTATGACTTTGTGCGGGGCTTGTCTCCTTATCCTGCAGCATGGACGGAACTTTGTGCGGGAGAAGCTGCTCCGGTAATGCTTAAACTGTTTGAAACCCGTAAATTGTTTCAAACGCATGATCTGCAACCCGGAACCGTCGTGAGTGATGGAAAGACCTTCTTTCATATAGCTTCGACCGATGGTTTCGTAGATGTACTTTCCTTGCAGCTGGCCGGTAAAAAGCGGATGCAGGTAGAAGATTTCCTGAGAGGATATCGTCTGGCTGAGCGTATGCAAGTGCGATAAGTAAAAAAAGAATGCTTTCGGATGCAGTATTTTCGTAATCGAATCATTTATCTGTAAAAAGAACGAGGGAAAACCGGAATATGGGAGAGGAAGAGTTGGCATTGCAATGCAAACAAGCAAATAACAGAGCCCGCAAGCAGTTGTATGAACAGTATGGCGGTCTTTTAATGGCTATTTGCCTCCGATATACGGGTGATAAAGAAGCGGCTGAAGATGTTTTGCACGACGGCTTTATCCGTATTTTTCAGTCCATAGGCCAGTTTTCCTATCAGGGTGAAGGCTCGTTGCGGGCATGGCTTTCACGTGTAATAGTCAATGAGGCGTTGGGATACCTGCGTAAAAAGAACTTGCAGATACAGCAGGAAGTATTGATGGATGACATACCCGACACACTGGAAGCAGATGACGGCGACATGAATGAAATCCCCCGTTCTGTATTGATGAAGATGATTGCAGAGCTTCCCGACGGTTATCGGACGGTGTTCAACTTGTATGTTTTTGAGGAAAAGAGCCACAAGGAAATTGCAGCTTTACTGGGTATTACTGAACATACATCTTCTTCGCAGTTTTACCGTGCGAAAACTTTGCTGATAAAAAAGATAAATGAATATAGAAAGAAATTATAAGTGATGAAGAACGAAGATAAGTGGATACAGGACATTCGGAACCGGATGGAGGATTATTCTGAACCGCTGCCTGCCGGAATGTGGGAACAGCTGGAGTCAGAACTGGATACTCCCAAGGTTATTCCTATGTGGCGGAAATGGCAGGCTGCCGCAGCTGCTGTATTGGTGCTGGCCGTTTCTTCATTGACTCTATGGTTCTGGTCTTCTCCGGAAGCTGATAAGTTAAGTAAGGAAAGCCGGATTGCCCAACAGCAGATTGAGGAAGCTGTACAGCCTGTTGTGACTCCGGTGGAACCGGTTTCTGAACCCGATGCCGGGCAGTTGGCAAAGGTAAGCGAACCTCTTCCTCGTGCGGCTAAAGTGCTGCTGGCTGTTCAAAATCCGGTCATCGCGGCTGAAGAGAATGTAAAGGAATCTGTTCCGGAAGCAGATATGGTTGCACAGCCTGTGGAAACGCGTACGGGAGAGCAGGCAGAACAGCCGTCAAAAGAGAAGGCGGAAGAGAATATCCGGAAGCTCCGTGCAGCGGACAGAAAACAGTTGAGACAGAAAAGTGAGCAGGCGATGAACTTACGTTCCAAAGGTAAGAAGCAGAACTGGTCTGTGGGAGTGACTGCCGGAAACATTCCGTATTCAAACACCAATACTTTCAATGGATTCAGCCGTCTGACTTCAAGAACGGCAACTCCTGCCATCAATGAAGTTTGTATGGCACCTCTGGATGATAATACCGTGGCTTACAGTACGATCCTGACCAGTGAACGGGAGCAGACTTCGAACACGCATATCCATCATCATGTCCCGGTCACTGCCGGTATGTCGTTCAAATGGAATCTGACTCCTCAGTGGGCCGTAGAAACAGGGCTGATGTATACTTATCTGTCTACGGACCTGACTTCCGGTTCGGACAGGAACTATTGGAAGGATAAGCATAAGCTGCATTACCTGGGGGTTCCGTTAAAAGTGCATCGCAATATCTGGTCGAATGAACGTTTTGGCTTTTATGGATCTGCAGGAGGTATGCTGGAAAAATGTGTATCAGGAACTCTGGAAACCGTATATGTTATCAATAATGAAGAGCGGGAGTCTGAATCCCATTCTTTGAAAGTCAGCTCCCTGCAATGGTCTGTGTCTGCAGCCGTCGGTGCACAGGTAAACTTTACCCGTCAGCTGGGATTGTATGTGGAACCGGGTGTGGTATATTATTTTGATGATCATAGTGGTATAGAAACAATCCGGAAGGAGCATCCCTTGAATTTTAACTTGCAGATGGGGCTTCGCTTCAGCTTTCCCTGATGCGTGAAGACCGGACAGAACCAGGCAAAAAATTGACCGCACGATCGGCCCGCAACGACTGCACGATGAGGCTTCAACGACCGCTCGATTGAGCCGCATCGACCGCACGATTCGGGCGAATCGTCTGCACGTTGTCCGGGCACCGGCCAGACACCTCCGGAACAGGGTTTTGTCACCGGATTTTCCATCTACATACTTTGCTTTTTCCCGCAGGAAGACAAATTTTCCATGCGTGGCCTTTCTTTTCCCGAAAGATTCTGTTACCTTTGTTCAATCATGTTTAAATCAAGTGTAAAATGAAGAATGAGATACTGATTTCCCCCTCCTTGTTGTCGGCAGACTTTGGCAACTTGAAAGCAGATTTGGATAAAATCAATGCCAGCGAGGCAGACTGGCTGCATATTGACATCATGGACGGAGTCTTTGTACCGAACATTTCGTTTGGCTTTCCTGTCTTGAAATATGTAGCTGAACTGTCGAAGAAACCGCTGGATGTACATCTGATGATTGTACAGCCTGAGAAGTTTATCCGGGAAGTGAAAGACCTGGGTGCCATGATGATGAATGTGCATTTTGAGGCTTGTCCGCATTTGCACCGGGTGGTGCAGCAGATCAAGGAAGCAGGAATGAAGGCAGGGGTTACCCTGAATCCGGCAACACCGGTTTCCATGCTGGCAGATATCATTGAAGAAGTGGATATGGTATTGCTGATGAGTGTCAATCCGGGATTTGGCGGACAGAAGTTCATTCCCCACACGCTGAAAAAAGTACGCGAGTTGCGTGAGCTGATTACTGCAACAGGTTCCCATGCATTGATTGAAGTGGATGGAGGAGTGAATCTCCAGACTGCTCCTTCATTGATAGAAGCCGGAGCAGACGTACTGGTGGCAGGTAATGCCGTATTTAAAGCCGATGACATGATCGGTACCATTCATCAACTGAAAAATATGAAATAGTAAATTGGGAACTGTTCCCCATTTGATAACTTATCCTTTATTCCGGTTGACCATGGCACTGGCAACCGGAATTTTTTTATTCGACAGATTTCTGGCGGACTGCTGTTCTCTTGAACTGGCTCTGCTGGGTCTGATGCTTTCTGTTGTGGCTGCTGCGGCCTGTCATGGAATGTCACGTCCGGCTGTGAG
>UMGV01047773.1_pt1 | contig 26239 bp, 18 predicted proteins | sample 1965361 | NCBI WGS metagenome assembly UMGV01 (sample SAMEA4836081, study PRJEB28245) | human gut metagenome | biome: gut microbiome; material: fecal sample | place: Denmark | collected 2008
CGTAACCACTCGTAAACCATAGTCAACTACGTTCACGCTATGACAAAATGAAAAGCTCCGCAAATTCTCCACGATAGAAATACGCTGCAAAAATATGTGGAAAATCAGGAACTGCCAAAAAGCACTCAGAAAGTGTTAAAAATCAAAGAGTGTTGAAAATCAAGACTTTATGTTTGGTTAGTCATAGTAAGTTATGGTTAGTTATAAGGCTCTAAATACAACCAACAAAGGCAACGTTGTTAACGCTAATCTTTTATTGTTTGTATTGTTGCCTTGCTATATATTTTTTGTTTATAACATCCCCTTAATAGCATCATAAGGTTAAACATTCATTATACATTGGTAGGCGCTTTGTGCGAACGATTTTTTTTTGTAAGTTTGCAGCATGAAACACATTCTTCATATTATTTGTCTCGCTTTTTGCCTCACCGCTATGGCCGCCTACGGCACCGAGGGCAAGAAGCCGAGCGCCACAGCACAAAAGATGGAGCGGGCGGGGTATGTAAACATACAAAAGGCCGACCCCACGATACACGTATCGCTGATGTATGCGCGTGCCGACAACTTCACAGGGCGCGTGCTCTACACCGACCTACGCGAAGCCTATCTGCACCCCAAGGCGGCAGCCGCCCTGGTGAAAGCTCAAAAACGACTGAAGCAACTGCGCCCCGACCTCAGCCTAAAGGTGTATGACGCGGCACGCCCCATGCACATACAGCAAACCATGTGGAACGTGGTGCGTGGCACAAAGAAAGACATCTATGTAAGCAACCCCGCCCATGGGGGCGGCATGCACAACTATGGCCTGGCGGTAGATATCACGCTATGCAACGCCAAAGGCGACACGCTCGACATGGGCACAAAAATCGACTATATGGGCAAGGCGGCACACATCAACCAAGAAGACCTATTGGTGCGCCAGCACCGCATTAGCAAGCAGGCACAACGCAACCGCCAACTGCTGCGCAAGGTGATGCGCTACGGTGGCTTCATGCCGTTGCGCACTGAGTGGTGGCACTTCAACCTGGTGTCGCGCGCCACAGCAAAAAGATATTATAAACCCATACCCTAACCCCCACCACACACACACCACATGACCAACGATAACACCTTATTATATATAAAGGAGCATCGAAACGACGATGTGCGCCAACTGGCCCTACAGGCGCCACGCAACACCGACATCGACCTACCCTTCGCCCTCGACCAGATAGCAGGATGGCAAACAGCGCGACATAAGTTGCCTACATGGGCGGCCACCGACGGCCTCATCTATCCGCCCCACCTTTCTATGGAGCAATGCTCGTCAGAACTAACGGCAAGGTATAAGGTAGAGGTGCTGCGTCGCATTTTTTCACTGACAGCGCCACAAACATCAGAAACGCAACAGACCTCGGCAGCGCCACAGGCACAAGACGACCTGAAGCCCTCGAGCATGGCCGACCTTACGGGCGGCTTCGGTGTCGATTTCTCTTTCCTCGCCCCGCACTTCAACCATGCCACGTATGTAGAGCGTAACGATAGGCTCTGTCAAGGGGCCAAGCACAACCTTGCCTTGCTGGGCCTAAACCACGCCCAGGTGGTGTGTGCCGAGGCCGAACAGTATGTCGACGAGATGCAACCCGTAAGCCTCATCTACCTCGACCCTGCCCGACGCGACGCACAAGGCGGAAAGACGGTGGCCATAGCGCAATGCACCCCCGACGTAGCGGCACTGCTACCGCTACTGCTGAAAAAGGCTCAGGCGGTAATGGTGAAGCTGTCGCCCATGCTCGACTGGCACAAAGCCATCGTTGACCTTAACAACCACATTGCCTCTATCGACATTGTGGCCACACATGGCGAGTGTAAAGAGCTGCTGCTGGTGCTGCGCCCACAGCAAAGCCAAAAGGTGAGGGTGACGTGTGTGAACGATGCGCAGCGCTTCAGCTTCAGCACCGCCACGCCCTATGCCTCGCCCGTGCCCTTAGCTCAGCCTCTGCTACAGGCCGACGAAAAGTGGCGCAACACGCAAGGCACACTATACCTTTTCGAACCTAACGCCGCCATCATGAAGGCGGGATGCTTTGCGGCACTGGCACAAACCTATGGTGTGCGAGCAGTAGGCGCAAACAGCCACCTTTTTGTGGCCGACCACGACATCAGCCATTTCCCTGGTCGACGCTTTGCCGTTACGGCCTTATCAACACTAAACAAGCAGGCGCTAAAGACGGTATTGGCGGGCGTAACACAGGCCAACGTGGCGGTGCGCAACTTTCCGCTCACGGCCGAGGCGCTACGCAAAAAACTGAAGTTGCGCGACGGCTCTGACCGCTACCTCTTTGCCACTACCGACACGGCGGGCACGCGTCTGCTGTTCTGCTGCCAGCAAGCCGTAAAACAAGGCTAACTGTCGGGTTACTTGGCAGTTGACGGGTTTTTCGCCCTTTTTGTTTGCGTTTTTGCTACATTATTGTTAATTTTGCAGTTTCAGAACAATACTTACTACACATAATGTCATCAGTACAAATTAAAAAAGTGGAAACAAAAGCCGACCTGCGTCGCTTCATCGACTTCCACTACGACCTTTATAAAGGCAACGCCTACGATGCACCCAACCTCTTCAGCGACGATATGAACACGCTGAGCAAAGACCGCAATGCAGCATTCGATTTCTGCACGGCCGAATATTTCTTGGCCTACAAAGACAATAAGATTGTGGGACGCGTGGCCGCCATCATCAACAACAGCGCTAACACAAAGTGGGACCGCAAGGCGGTGCGCTTCGGATGGATCGACTTCGTAGATGACATCGAGGTGTCGACAGCGCTGCTGAACGCTGTAGAAGACTATGGCCGACAGAACGGCATGACAGAGGTGATAGGCCCGCTCGGCTTCACCGATATGGATCCTGAAGGTATGCTCACCGCTGGCTTCGACCAGTTGGGCACACAGGCCACCATCTACAATTATCCCTACTATCCCGAGCACATGGAGCGCATGGGGGGCTGGGAGAAAGATAACGACTATGTAGAATATAAGCTGTTTGTGCCCGAACAGATACCTGAAAAGTATAGCAAGGTGGCCGAGATGATACAGAAGCGCTACAACCTGCGCGTAAAGAAGCTGAAGCGCAACGAGATTTTCGGCAAAGACGGATACGGACAGAAAATATTCGACATCATCAACGCTACATTCAAAGACCTCTACGGATATTCTACCCTCACACAGCGACAGATTGACCAGTATGTGAAGATGTATCTACCCATGATCGACCTGAACCTGGTGACACTGATAGAAGACTGGAGCACACCCGAACATCCACTCGTCGGCGTGGGCATCACGTTGCCGTCGCTCACACGCGCACTGCAGAAGTGTCGTCGTGGCCGACTGTTCCCCTTCGGATGGATACACATACTGAAGGCGCTGAAGTGTCATAAAACAAATATTGTAGACCTGCTGCTGGTGGGCGTCTTGCCCGAATATCGCTCGAAAGGTGCCAACGCGCTGCTGTTCTACGACCTCATACCGCGCTATCAAGCATACGGCTTTGAGTGGGGCGAGACACACGTAGAGATGGAAACCAACGAAAAGGTGCAAGGACAATGGCAATATCTGGAGCGCGAATGTCATAAGCGTCGCAGATGCTATAAAAAGAACATCAGCCTATAAAAAGAACTATAAGAGAAGGGCTATTAACTATGGAAGAGCAAAATAATCAACCTACGGTACAGTATACCGACGACAACATTCGACACCTCTCTGACATGGAGCACGTGCGCACCCGACCTGGCATGTATATTGGCCGACTGGGCGATGGAAACCTGCCTGAAGATGGCATCTATGTGCTGCTGAAAGAGGTGATTGACAACTCGATTGACGAGTTTAAGATGAACGCCGGAAAACGTATCGAGGTAGACATCGACGATAACATGGCCGTGAGCGTGCGCGACTACGGACGCGGTATTCCGCAAGGAAAACTAGTAGAAGCCGTGAGCGTGCTCAACACTGGCGGCAAGTACGACTCGAAAGCCTTTAAGAAAAGCGTGGGCTTGAACGGCGTGGGCGTAAAGGCCGTGAACGCGCTGAGCGAACGCTTCGAGGTGAAATCGTATCGCGATGGCAAGGTGCGCTCGCTGGTGTTTGAACAGGGCATCTTACAGAAAGATACCACCAAGAAGACCGACGACGAAAACGGCACCTTTATCTACTTCCGCCCCGACGCAACGCTCTTCACGGGCTACCGCTTCCACGACGACTTTGTGGAAACCATGCTGCGCAACTATACCTACCTCAACTCGGGCCTCACCATCATGTATAATGGCCGACGCATCCTCTCGCGCAATGGACTGGAAGACTTGCTCAACGACACCATGACCAACGAGGGCCTCTACCCCATCATACACATCAAGGGCGAAGATATTGAGATAGCCTTCACACATACCAACCAGTATGGCGAAGAGTATCACTCGTTTGTAAACGGACAGCACACCACACAGGGCGGCACACACCAAAGCGCCTTTAAAGAGCATATAGCACGCACCATCAAAGAGTTTTTCGGAAAAAACTATGAGTATGGCGACATACGCAACGGACTGGTGGCGGCCATCGCCCTGAACGTTGAAGAGCCTATGTTTGAGAGCCAAACAAAAATTAAGTTGGGCTCGCTACAAATGGCTCCTGGCGGCGACAGCATCAACAAATATGTGGGCGACTTTGTGAAACGCGAGGTTGACAACTATCTGCATATTCATGCCGACGTGGCCGAGGTGATGAAACAGAAGATTGAAGAAAGCGAAAAGGAACGCAAGGCAATGGCTGGCGTAACAAAACTGGCGCGCGAACGGGCGAAGAAGGCCAACCTGCACAACCGCAAGCTGCGCGACTGCCGCATACACTATTCTGACACAAAGAACGACCGCAAAGAGGAAAGCTCGATATTTATCACCGAGGGCGACTCGGCCAGCGGTTCTATCACCAAGAGTCGCGACGTAAACACACAGGCGGTGTTCTCGCTGCGCGGAAAGCCCCTCAACTCGTTCGGACTCACCAAAAAAGTGGTGTATGAGAACGAGGAGTTTAACCTCTTACAGGCAGCACTCGACATTGAAGAGGGCCTCGACACGTTGCGCTACAACAAGGTGATTGTGGCCACCGATGCCGATGTTGATGGCATGCACATTAGGTTGCTGATCATCACCTTCTTCTTACAGTTCTTCCCCGAACTTATCAAGAAAGGCCACGTTTATGTATTGCAAACGCCGCTGTTCCGCGTGCGCAACCGTCGCACCAAGATTAAGAACAAAAAGGCCATAGCCGAGGCCGATGCCAAGATGGGTAAGAAGGAGCGTAAGGGCGACTTCATCACCCACTACTGTTATAGCGACGAAGAACGACAGAAGGCTATCAAGGCGCTGGGCCCCGACCCCGAGATTACACGATTTAAAGGTTTGGGCGAAATCTCGCCCGACGAGTTTGTTCACTTCATCGGTCCCGATATGCGTTTGGAACAGGTTACGCTGCACAAAACTGATCAGGTGCAGAAGTTGCTGGCCTACTATATGGGCAAGAACACACCCGAACGCCAAAACTTCATCATCGACAACCTGGTGGTAGAGGAAGACTTGGCCGAGGAGGACAAAGAAAACCGCGACGACGATTAATTGTTTTTCATTATGCACAAAAACAGAAACAAACACTTACACCCCACAACGCCATGCACCCTCAAGGTGCGGGTGGCAATGCTGCTGGCGCTGCTGGTGGCTTGCCTAAACCTACAGGCTCAGCTGCGCATCAACACGGGCGACGGCAGCCCCATGCGCAAACTGCAAATTGCCGAGATGGCTATCAACAACCTGTATGTCGACTCGGTAGACGAGCAAAAGCTGGTTGAGGATGGCATACGCGGTATGCTGGAAAAACTCGACCCACACTCGTCATACACCACAGCTAAAGAAACAAAGCAAATGAACGAGCCGTTGCAAGGGTCGTTTGAGGGTGTAGGCATACAGTTCAACGTGTCGCAAGACACCCTCATGGTGATACAGCCCACACTGGGAGGCCCCTCTGAAAAGGTAGGCATCATGGCGGGCGACCGCATTGTAGCGGTAAACGACACGGCCATTGCGGGCGTAAAGATGGCGCGCGAAGAGATGATGCGTCGGCTGCGCGGGCCTAAGGGCACAAAGGTACACCTCACGGTGATACGTAAGGGCATTGCTGACCGCCTGGCCTTTACCGTGACACGCGACAAGATACCTGTAAACACCGTCGACGCCGTGTATATGATACGTCCAGGCATAGGATATATACGCATTGGCAGCTTCGGCGCCACCACCTATAAAGAGTTTATGGATGGCGTTGCAAAACTGAAGAAAGAGGGCATGCGCGACCTTATTCTCGACCTGCAAGAAAATGGTGGCGGATATATGCAGTCGGCCATTCAGATAGCAAACGAGTTTTTACAACGCAACGACCTCATTGTATATACCGAGGGCCGTAGCAGCCAACGACGCGAATATAAGGCGCAGGGCAACGGACAGCTGCTCGAGGGAAAGGTGATGGTGCTGGTGAACGAATATTCAGCATCGGCAGCCGAGATTGTGACTGGAGCACTGCAAGATCAAGACCGCGCACAGGTGGTGGGCCGACGCTCGTTTGGCAAGGGCTTGGTGCAACGCCCCATCGAGTTTAAAGATGGGTCGATGATACGTCTTACCATCGCCCACTATTACACCCCCACAGGTCGCTGCATACAGAAGCCTTACACCAAGGGCGACAAGGCCGACTATGCCATGGACATTGAGAAACGCTTTAAACATGGCGAGCTGTATAGCGCTGACAGTATTCACTTTGCCGACTCGCTGCGCTATTACACCATACGCCAGCATCGCACCGTGTACGGTGGCGGTGGCATCATGCCCGACTACTTTGTGCCGCTCGACACCACTCAGTACACGCCGCTGCATCGACAGTTGGCAGCCAAGAGCTTCATCATCAACGCTTCGTTACGATACATCGACAGTCATCGTAAGGAGCTGAAGAAGAAATACAGTTCGTTTGAACAGTTTAAATCGTCATTTGAGGTGCCCAAAAAGGTAATCGACGGCATCTTTGAAGAAGCCGCAAAAGAAAAGGTTACGCCGAAAGACGATGCTGAACGCGAACGCACACTGCCACAACTGCGCCTGCAACTGAAGGCACTGGTGGCGCGCGACCTGTGGGACATGAGCCAATATTTTGCCATCATCAACGAAAGCAACCACGTGGTGCAAAAAGCTATCACGCTGATGACGGGAGAGGTGGCCGAATGAACAGCTGAGTGAGACAACCGAGAAACAGCTCAGTGAGACAACAGAACAAAGGGTGAATAAAGCTGAAACACGCTTTTTTCATCACTGAAATAAAAAAATAATCACATATATTTGTTTGCGTGCAGAAATATTCGTAACTTTGCACCATTCAGTGGAATGAGGGGCTCCGAGAGCTCCTCATTTTTTAATTGTTCACAGTTCACATGGCGTGTGGCGATATGAAAAACAAGATGATGAAAAGCTGACAACACGCCCCAAACAAAATGTATGATAGATAAAAACATCGTTAAAGAGATTGTTGAAACGTGGCTCGAAGACAAGGAATACTTCCTCGTAGACATCGAGATTAGCGCCGACGACAGAATTGTTGTGGAAATAGACCACGCCGACGGAGTATGGATTGAAGACTGTGTAGCACTCAGCCGCTACATAGAAGAACACCTCAGCCGAGATGAAGAAGACTATGAGCTGGAGGTAGGATCGGCCGGACTGGGACAACCCTTCAAGGTGCCACAGCAATACGTATGCTTCGTAGGCAAAGACGTTGAGGTACTGGATGCCGATGGCAAGAAATATAAAGGCTTGCTGAAAAGCGTTGATGGTAGCAACTTTACCGTCACCACACAAGAAAAGGTGAAGGTGGAAGGCAAAAAACGCCCACAACTTACGGATGTGGACCATACATTCGATATGAACAAAGTGAAATATACAAAATATCTAATCAGTTTCAAATAAAGCTATGGCAGCATTAAAGAAAGACGATACAGTAAGCATGTTCGACTCGTTTAAAGAGTTTAAGGAGACAAAGAACATTGACCGCACCACACTGGTGAGCGTGCTCGAAGAAAGTTTCCGTAATGTGCTCGCAAAGATATTTGGCAGTGACGAAAACTTCGACGTTATTGTCAACCCCGACAAGGGCGACTTCGAGATTTATCGTAACCGCGTGGTAGTGGCCAACGGCGAGGTGCAGGACGAGAACAAAGAAATCTCGCTCACCGAAGCACAGAAAATTGAGCCCGACTATGAGGTAGGCGAAGACGTGTCAGAGCCCGTCGACTTCACCAAGTTCGGACGCCGCGCCATCCTCAACCTTCGCCAAACATTGGCATCAAAGGTGCTGGAGCTGGAACACGACTCGCTGTACAACAAATATAAAGACCGCATCGGACAGGTTATCGCTGGTGAGGTGTATCAGGTATGGAAGCGCGAGGTGCTCGTGGTAGACGACGAGAACAACGAGCTCATCCTGCCCAAGTCAGAGCAAATTCCTAACGACGTGTACCACAAAGGCGAAACCGTGCGTGCCGTCATCGAGCGCGTTGACAACGACAACAACAACCCCAAAATTATTCTTTCGCGCACCAGCCCCGCCTTCCTGCAGCGTCTGCTCGAAGCCGAGGTGCCCGAGATTAACGACGGCATCATACAGATTAAACGCATTGCACGTATGCCGGGCGAGCGCGCTAAGATTGCTGTAGAAACCTTCGACGACCGCATCGACCCCGTAGGCGCTTGCGTAGGCGTAAAGGGTAGCCGTGTGCATGGCATCGTTCGCGAACTGGGCGGCGAGAACATCGACGTTATCAACTGGACAGCCAACACCAAGCTGTTCATCCAGCGCGCACTGAGCCCCGCTAAAATTTCAAGCATCAACATCGACGATGAGAACCACAAGGCAGAAGTGTTCCTCAAACCCGAAGAGGTAAGCCTCGCCATCGGACGTGGCGGCTTGAACATCAAACTGGCATCAATGCTGACCGAATACACCATCGACGTGTTCCGCGAGGTAAGCGATGCTGAAGCCGAGGAAGATATCTATCTCGACGAGTTCTCTGACGAAATCGACCAGTGGGTAATCGACTCAATCAAGCGCATCGGTCTCGACACCGCTAAGGCTGTGCTCAACGCACCGCGCGAAATGCTGGTAGAGAAAGCCGACCTGGAGGAAGAAACCGTTGACCAAGTGCTCAACGTGCTCCGCGCCGAGTTTGAGAACTAACAGTATACCACAAAACATTACAGCACTACACCCGCACAAGGTGGGGGTGTAGGCACTAAACCCCTAAAAAAAGAATAGTAAAGATACAGAATGAGCATCAGGTTAAACAAAGCATTAAGTGAATTAAACATAGGACTTCAAACGGCAGTTGAATTCCTCGAAAAGAGAAGTGAGCTGGGCGAGGTAAAGCCCGAACTGAGCTTCAAGCTCAGCGACAAGCAGTACACAGCACTGGTTGAAGCCTTCAAACAAGATAAGGAAGTGCGCACACAGGCTGAAAAGTTGCTGCAGAAAAAGCCCAAAGAGAAGAAGCGCACTGCCGAGCAAGGCAACGACAACGCTGCCGAACGCCCTGTGCGCACACCCCAGCAGTATAAGCCGCTGGGAAAGATTGACCTTGACAGCATAGGCAAGAAGCCCGCAAACAAGGGAGCCGTTGCTCAGAACGTCAACGATAAACCTAAGGCTCAGACTGCTGCCGTGAGTCAGGAGCCCGCAAAAGTGAATAACACCGCTGCCGAAAAGCCCGCCGTAAAAGAGGCCAACAAGCCCGCCGAAGCACCGAAAAAGGTAGAGGAAGTGGTGGCTACAGCTAAAACAGCCGAGGAAGTGAAAGTGGCTGAGAAGCCTGTTACTGCTCAGAAGGCTGCCGAACCCGCTGCACCCGCTGCTCCTAAAGCTGCCGAGACGCCCGCGCTCACCGCTGAGCAGAAGTCGGCCGACCAGCGCACACCGCTGGAGCAGAAACATCTGGCACAGCAGCAGAAGAGCGACGACATCTTCACCACCAAGAGCGAGAAGAAAATGCTGAACGCCCCTAAGGTGAACGTGTTAGGAAAGATTGACCTCGCCACACTGAACCAGAGCACTCGTCCCAAGAAGAAGTCGAAGGAAGAGAAGCGCAAAGAACGTGAGGAGAAAGCACAGCAGCAGCGCGACGGAAAGAAGAAGCGCGAGCGCATAAACAAGGTGCGTGTCGACATCAACGCTGCCGCTAACCAGCAAGGCAACAACCGTGGTGGCAACAACAACGGCGGTGGCAACAGCGCTGGAGGCAATGGTGGTGCTGGCAACGGAAAGAAAAAGAAGAACCGCAACCGCGCTCCGAAGCCCGTTGAGGTAAGCGATGAGGATGTGGCACGCCAGGTAAAAGAAACGCTGGCACGCCTCACCAACAAACAAAACCAGAACAAGAAGGGAGCCAAATACCGCAAGGAGAAGCGCGAGGCTGTTCAGGAAAAGCTGAACGAAGAGCGTCGCGAAGAGAAGAAGGAGAGCAAGACACTGAAGCTTACCGAGTTTGTAACGGTGAGCGAGCTGGCTACCATGATGAACATCAGCGTAAACCAGGTTATCGGAACCCTGATGAGCGTAGGTATCATGGTGTCTATCAACCAGCGTCTTGACGCCGAAACCATCAACCTTGTGGCCGAAGAGTTTGGCTTCAAGACCGAATATGTAAGTGCTGAAGTGCAAGAGGCTATCACCGAAGAGGCCGACGACGAGAACGATCTCGTACCTCGCGCGCCCATCGTTACTGTGATGGGACACGTTGACCACGGTAAAACTTCGCTGCTCGACTACATCCGTAAGACCAACGTCATTGCGGGTGAGGCAGGCGGTATCACACAGCACATTGGTGCCTATAACGTGAAACTGGAAGACGGACGCCGCATCACCTTCCTCGACACTCCTGGTCACGAGGCATTTACCGCCATGCGTGCCCGTGGTGCTCAGGTTACCGACATCGCCATCATCATTGTGGCTGCCGACGATGCCGTGATGCCTACCACCAAGGAGGCTATCGCTCATGCACAGGCCGCCAACGTGCCTATGGTGTTCGCCATCAACAAGATTGATAAGCCAGGCGCTAACCCCGACCGTGTGCGCGAGGAGCTGGCTGCCATGAACCTATTGGTAGAGGAATGGGGCGGCAAGTATCAGTGCCAAGAAATCAGTGCTAAGAAGGGCATCGGCATCAAGGAACTGCTTGAGAAGGTGCTGCTCGAGGCCGAGATGCTCGACCTGAAGGCAAACCCCAACCGCAAGGCAACAGGCTCTATCATCGAGTCGTCGCTCGACAAGGGTCGTGGCTACGTTTCTACCGTGCTCGTATCAAACGGCACACTGCGCGTTGGCGACAACGTGATTGCTGGTACCAGCTGGGGACGTATCAAGGCTATGTTCAACGAGCGTAACGCACGTATCGAGAAGGCTGGACCCGCCGAGCCCGCCATCATCTTGGGCTTGAACGGTGCGCCTACCGCTGGCGACAGCTTCCACGTGCTGGAGACCGAGCAAGAGGCACGCGACATTGCTAACAAGCGTTTGCAGCTGCAGCGCGAGCAGAGCCTGCGCACACAGAAACGTCTTACACTGTCAGATATCAGCCACCGCATCGCCCTCGGATCATTCAAGGAGCTGAACATCATCGTCAAGGGCGATACCGACGGTTCTGTAGAGGCATTGAGCGACTCGTTCATCAAGCTGTCGACCGAGAAGATTAAGGTTAACGTTATCTTCAAGGCCGTAGGTCAGATCTCTGAGAGCGACGTTACACTGGCCGACGCTTCTGACGCTATCATCGTAGGCTTCCAGGTACGTCCTTCAGCTGCCGCACGTAAGCAAGCCGACCAGGCTGGCGTTGAAATCAATACCTACTCGGTTATCTACGACGCCATCGACGACGTAACCTCGGCTATGGAGGGTATGCTCGACAAGGTGAAGAAGGAGGTTATCACCGGACAGGTAGAGGTGCGCGAGGTTTACAAGATATCAAAGGTGGGCACCGTGGCTGGCTGTATGGTTACAGAGGGCAAGGTGCACCGCGCCGACCGTGCTCGTGTGGTACGCGACGGCATCGTGGTTCACACCGCCGACATTGCTGCACTGAAACGTTATAAGGATGACGTGAAAGAGGTGGCCACCAACTTTGAGTGTGGTATCTCGCTCGTCAACTTCAACGACATCCAGGTGGGCGACGTGCTTGAAACCTTCACCGAGATTGAGGTTAAGCAGACGCTGTAAGAAACAAGACATTAAAAGCGAAACATAAAGAAGAGAGTCCATACTCAGTGGTTGTCACCGAGTATGGACTTTATGTTTAAAGTTATGATAAGTAATAACACTCTGAGTACCAACACAAAGGTAAAAGGGCGCTTTGCACCCTCGCCCACAGGACGCATGCACCTGGGCAACGTGTTCAGCGCCTTGCTGTCGTGGCTATCGGCAAAGGCAAAGGGCGGCACATGGCTGCTGCGCATTGAAGACATCGACCCGCAACGCTCGCATCAAGAATATGCCGACATGCTGATGGACGACCTCACATGGCTGGGACTCGGCTGGGACGAAGGGCCCTACTATCAAAGCCAGCGAACCGACATCTATCAGCAATGCCTCGATGCCTTGAGCCAGAAGGGGCTCACCTATCCTTGCTATTGCACACGCGCCGACATCTTGGCCACACAAGCGCCACACGAAAGCGATGGCCGCGTGGTATATAAAGGCACCTGCCGACATCTTTCTCTCGAACAAAGAACAGGGCCTGCCGCCATACGTATAATGGTGCCCGACGAGGGCAAAGGGCTCGTCACCTTCACCGATGGGCATTATGGCACACACAGCGTCGACCTCACCACGCAGTGTGGCGACTTTATCGTGCGACGCAAAGACGGGGCCTGGGCGTACCAGCTGGCCGTAGTGGCCGACGACGCGCTCATGGGCATTAACGAGGTGGTGCGAGGGCGCGACCTCTTGCTGTCATCGCCACAGCAGATATACCTTGCACAGCAGTTGGGCTTCACCCCACCCCATTTTACACATCTGCCACTATTGTGCAACACCGCTGGACAGCGGCTGTCAAAGCGCGACCAAAGTTTGGATATGGCAGCATTGCGCCAACGTTTTTCGCCCAACGACATCATCGGACTCTTGGCACATGCCGCAGGGCTTCAATCAGCACCCGACCCTATCAGCGCTCACGACCTCATTGCCACCTTCAGTTGGGATAAGATTGGCACAGAAGACATCATCATCAACACCCACGACATAAGCCACCCACAAGTGTGCAAAACTACGCATCAATCAGCAGGTTAAGGGTTACACACACTGACATGACAAGCAGCAAAGGCAACGCAAGAGAAGGCTGCGCCCCATCAAGAAACAAAAAATGTGTAAAACGTTCGAATAATCAATGCTTATTTCGTAATTTTGCATTTTAAAGTTGGGCGTAAGGGTTCAATCCCCAAAATGAGCAAAACAAACCGTTAACGCCCCTACAACATCAAGCAAAACATGGAACAGAAAGAGATAAAAAATGCCTATGTGCGCCAGGTGGCCGAACAGAAATATGAATACGGCTTTACCACCGACGTGCATACCGACATCATTGAGAAAGGTCTTAACGAGGAGGTGGTGCGCCTCATCTCGCAAAAGAAGGGCGAGCCCGAATGGATGCTCGAATTCCGTCTGAAGGCCTTCCGCCACTGGCAGACGATGGCGCAACCCACATGGGGACATGTGCATTTGCCCGACATCGACTATCAGGCCATCAGCTATTATGCCGACCCGCTGGCCAAAAAGAAGAACGAGAAGAAAGAGATTGACCCCGAACTGATGAAGACCTTCGACAAGCTGGGTATTCCTCTTGAAGAGCGTCTGGCGCTGAGCGGCGTGGCCGTTGATGCCATCATGGACTCGGTTTCTGTCAAGACCACCTTCAAAGACAAGTTGGCCGAGAAAGGCATCATCTTCAGCTCTATCGGCGAAGCCATACAGCAGCACCCCGACCTGGTGCGACAATATCTCGGCACCGTGGTTCCCTACCGCGACAACTTCTTCGCAGCTCTAAACAGTGCCGTCTTCTCTGACGGATCATTCGTTTACATTCCTAAGGGCGTGCGCTGCCCCATGGAGCTCAGCTCTTATTTCCGCATCAACGCACAAAACACAGGTCAGTTTGAGCGCACCCTCATCATTGCCGACGACGATGCCTACGTAAGCTATCTTGAAGGCTGCACAGCACCTATGCGCGACGAGAACCAGCTGCATGCCGCCATTGTCGAGATTATTGTAAACGATAATGCCGAGGTAAAATATTCTACCGTGCAAAACTGGTATCCAGGCGACGAGAATGGAAAGGGTGGCGTGTTCAACCTTGTAACGAAACGTGGCGACCTGCGTGGCGTCAACTCGAAGCTGTCGTGGACACAGGTAGAAACGGGTTCGGCCATCACCTGGAAATATCCCTCATGCGTGCTGCGTGGCGATGGCTCACAAGCCGAATTCTATTCGGTGGCCGTCACCAACCACTATCAAGAGGCCGACACGGGCACGAAGATGATACACATGGGAAAGAATACCAAGTCGACCATCATCTCAAAAGGCATCTCGGCAGGACACAGCCAGAACTCGTACCGCGGACTGGTGCGCGCCACCAGCAAGGCCGACAACGCCCGCAACTACTCATCGTGCGACTCGCTGCTGCTGGGCTCCGACTGTGGTGCCCACACCTTCCCCTACATGGATATACACAACGACAGCGCAGTGGTGGAGCATGAGGCCACAACATCAAAGATCAGCGAAGACCAGCTCTTCTACTGCAACCAGCGTGGCATCCCCACTGAGCAGGCCGTGGGCCTCATCGTAAACGGCTACGCCAAGGAGGTGCTCAACAAGTTGCCTATGGAGTTTGCCGTCGAGGCACAGAAACTTCTTAGCGTGTCGCTTGAAGGAACGGTGGGATAGTATTCTTTGAGGCAACCGTTCTTGCTTAGGTAAGCCTCTCTACGAGCCGGGCGCAAAATTCAAAACTCGAAAAGAAATGTTTCGCAAAACAATAATATCGGCTGTTCTTGCAGCTCTTGCAGCTTTTCCGTTTAGCACGCTGACTGCTGCCAATGTCAATGCTGCCGCTAACGTTGCTGCCAATGCAACTGTTACCAATGCCGTTGCTACCAATGCCGCCAATGATGATGATGACGACGTGCCGCGCCGCTGGGCAGTGATAGCAGGCATGAACCTTTCTTGTCCTACGACAGCGAACATAGACCATAATGCAGCGCATGACGAGAGAGCGGCTTCGTTCGCAAACCCGTTGGGCAACATCATGTTGGAGTATTATCTTCCCAACGACCACTTTTCGGTGGTGGGAGGCTATAACGCCGAGACGCTCCAATGGTTCAGCGGCGACGTGTCGGCAACGTTGCGCAATATCGTGCTGGGCGCACGCTATTATCCGTTATCCAACGGTTGCGCCATACAGCCTTACGCCGCCCTTGTGACCTACACCAATGTGGGAACGCTGAACAAGAAGAGCTATATGGGCTGCAACATCAGCAATATGGCCGAGAGCTATAGCTATGAGCGCCACTACTCTATCAGCTATCCGCGCTTTAGCGTGGCACCAGCCATTGGACTCGACTGCTACCTATTCTCGTCGCTCGCCCTTGAGTTTCAGTATGGCTTCCCGCTTGCCGTCAACGGCAAGACAAACGTAAGCACGACATATAACGGGAAGCCCGAGACCTACGACATGCGCTCCAACATGCACCGCCACAACATACAGATTGGGCTGAAGCTTACCTTCCCGTTCAGGTTCACGTCTGACGATGGCAACACGCTCTACAAGTTTATAGCGACAGCGCTCGGACTCTATTGTCCCGATGATGAGCCTAAAAAGGAAACAAAGAAGGAACATCAGAAGGCAAGATTGAAGCGTATGCTCGATGCTTATTGATAACGCAATGGCAGCCAGCCGATTCTTATTGATAAAGCAATGACTGCCAGCAGCCACAAAAGGAAACTGAATAATAAAAAAAGATAAAAACAAAAACGCTAAATATGTTAGAAGTAAAGAACCTCCACGCCAAGATTGGCGATAAGGAAATACTTAGAGGCATCAACCTCACAATAAATGATGGCGAGATACACGCTATCATGGGACCAAACGGTTCTGGAAAGTCAACGCTTAGTGCCGTGCTCACTGGCAACCCTCTGTATGAGGTAACCGAGGGCGAAGCCATCTTCAACGGCAAGAACCTGCTTGAGATGAAACCCGAAGAGCGCGCTAACGAGGGTCTGTTCCTCTCGTTCCAGTATCCTGTTGAAATTCCTGGCGTGTCGATGACCAACTTCCTCAAGGCAGCCGTAAACGAGAAGCGCAAATATCAGGGTCTGCCCGAACTGAAGGCCGCCGAGTTCATCAAACTCATGAACGAAAAGCGTAAGGTGGTAGAGCTCGACAGCAAGTTTACCCGTCGTTCTGTAAACGAAGGTTTCTCGGGTGGCGAGAAGAAGCGTAACGAAATTTTCCAGATGGCCATGCTCGAGCCCAAGCTCTCTATCCTCGACGAGACCGACTCGGGCCTCGACGTTGATGCCATGCGCATTGTAGCTGATGGCGTAAACAAAATGCACACATCCGAGACATCGGCCATCGTTATCACCCACTACGAGCGCTTGCTCGACATGATCAAGCCCAACGTGGTGCACGTGCTCTACAAAGGTCGCATCGTGAAGACCGCTGGACCCGAACTGGCAAAAGAGATTGAAGCCCGCGGATACGACTGGATAAAGGCCGAAGTGGGAGAATAGGTTTGAATGATTTCTCATAACAACAGTCATTCAAAACTTAAAAACACAATATTCAAAAGTCACGATAATGAACAGCGAACAACAATATATCGACCTCTACACCCAGTGTCGCGAGGCGTTGTGCCAGCATAGCGCCGAGCCACTGAACGCGTTGCGCGACGAGGCCTTTGCACACTTCAAACGGCAAGGGTTTCCCACACGCAAGGTAGAGCGATACAAATATACCGACATGGCCGAGCTGTTTAAGCCCAATTATGGCTTGAACATCAACCGCCTTGACATTCCGGTCGACCCCTACGAAGCTTTCCGTTGCGATGTGCCCAACCTTAGCACATCACTCTATTTCATGGTCAACGATGCCTTCTACCATCAGGCGTTGCCCAAGGCACAGTTGCCCGAAGGTGTAGTAATCGACTCGCTCTGCTCCTTTGCCACCACCCACCCCGAGGTGGTAAGCCAGTATTACGGCAAATTGGCCGACAGCGCCACCGACAGCATCACCGCCCTCAACACCATGTTGGCACAAGACGGTCTGGTGGTGTATGTGCCCCGCAACGTGAAGGTTGACCGCGCCATACAGGTTATCAACATCTTGCGCGCCGACGTAGAACTGATGATCAACCGCCGTGTGCTCATCATCATGGAGCCAGGCAGCGAAGCCAAATTTTTGTTTTGCGACCATGCTGCCGACGACCGCCGCTTCCTCACCACGCAGGTGATAGAAGCTTTCGTGGCCGACAACGCCTCACTCGACCTCTACTGCTTGGAAGAAACCCACTATAAAAACACTCGCGTGAGCAACGTATATATTGAAGAGCAGGCCAACGCCCGCGTCAACCACAACGTTATCACACTGCACAACGGCGTTACACGCAACCGCCTCGACCTCATCTTGAAGGGCGAAGGTGCCGAGTGCTGGTGCAACGGATGTGTGGTGGCCGACAAAGAGCAACACGTCGACAATAACACACTCATCGACCATCAGGTGTCGCACTGCACCTCGCACGAGCTATACAAATATGTGCTCAACGACCAATCCACAGGCGCCTTTGCCGGCCGCGTGCTGGTGCGCCACGGAGCACAGAAAACCATCAGCGAAGAGCGCAACCAAAACTTGTGCGCCACCCGCGAGGCCCGCATGTACACACAGCCCATGCTCGAGATTTATGCCGACGATGTGAAGTGCTCGCATGGCTCTACCGTAGGCCAGCTCAACGATGCCGCCCTCTTCTATATGCGCCAGCGTGGCATCAGCGAGAAAGAGGCCAAACTTCTCCTTGAGTTTGCTTTCGTCAACGAGGTTATCGACCAGATAAAGCTCGAACCGCTTCGCGACCGCCTACACCACCTTGTTGAGAAACGCTTCCGTGGCGAACTGAGCAAGTGTGAAGGCTGCAAGCTGTGCAAATAAAGTGAATAGTGAAAAGTAAATAGTGAAAGATGTATAACATACAACAGGTAAGAGACGATTTCCCCATTCTCGCGCGCACCGTCTACGATAAGCCGCTGGTTTATCTCGATAATGCTGCCACCACACAGAAGCCCCTCTGTGTGCTCGACGCCATGCGCGACGAATATCTTAATGTCAACGCCAACGTGCATCGCGGCGTACATTACCTCTCGCAGCAGGCCACCGACCTGCACGAGGCGGCTCGCGAAACCGTAAGGCAGTTTATCAATGCCCCGAAGCCCGAAGAAATAATCTTCACACGTGGCACCACCGAAAGCATCAACCTCGTGGTGTCGTCATACGTCGACGCCTTCATGCACGAGGGCGACGAGGTCATCGTCAGCGTCATGGAGCACCACAGCAACATTGTGCCCTGGCAGCTGCAGGCCGCACGCAAAGGCATCGCCCTACGCGTCATACCCATGACCGATGCTGGCGCCCTTGATATGCAAGCCTTTGAACAACTGTTCAACGAGCGCACACGCTTTGTAAGCGTGGCACATGTAAGCAATGTGCTGGGCACCGTAAATCCTGTGAAAGACATCTGTCGCATAGCCCACAGCCACGGCGTGCCCGTATTGGTTGACGGCGCACAGTCGACCCCTCACTTCAAGGTCGACGTGCAAGACATCGACTGCGACTTCTTTGCCTTCAGCGGTCACAAAATATATGGTCCCACAGGTGTGGGCGTGCTCTATGGCAAAGAAACCTGGCTCGACCGTATGCCGCCCTATCAGGGTGGTGGCGAGATGATAGAGAGCGTAACCTTCGAGCGCACCGTGTTCGAGAAGTTGCCCTTCAAATTTGAAGCAGGCACCCCCGACTATGTTGCCACACACGGCCTGGCCACCGCCTTAAAATATGTGTCAAGTCTGGGCTTGGACAACATCGCTGCCCACGAGCGCGAGCTCACCACCTACTGTATGGAGCAAATGCGCACCATACCTGGCATGCGCCTCTTTGGCGACACGCCCAATAAAGATGCTGTGGTGTCGTTCCTCGTAGGCGATATTCATCACCTCGACATGGGCACACTGCTCGACCGCCTCGGCATTGCCGTGCGCACAGGTCACCACTGCGCACAGCCCCTTATTGAGCGTCTTGGCATACAAGGCACCGTGCGCGCATCGTTTGCCCTCTACAACACCAAAGACGAGATTGATGCCTTGGTAAATGGCATACGACGCGTAAGCACTATGTTCTAAACATTGAGCACCATTCTTTAAACATTGAGCACCATTCTTTAAACATTGAACAGCCTGTTCTAAAGGCAAACAGGCTGTTCAATACCCACACCCCAGCTCTTCTTCACAATGCTTTCTTGCAGGCAGCTATGGCTTTCCATAGCCAGAGGGCACCCACGGCACGAAACGCCCACGGAGCCTCGGCCGGCAAGAAGGTAAAGAAGAACGCCGCTTGTGCATTAACAAGCAGCCATGTCTGACGCATCGACAGCTCACGGTCGAGCGCCTTACTATAATATCTACGGAGCCAATCAACACCATTTCTTACATTCTTCAACACACCATTGGCAGCAAGGGCCAAAGCACGTGTGGCAATACCAGCAAAAGCAGTGAATGTTGTCATTGAGCGATGTTCGCAAGCCAGAGTCATATCCTTTTCCATATATGTATATCTTTTAGGTTATACGTTTATTTTCTTTTCTCGCTGCAAACTTACCCCAAAAGGTGGAAACAACACTTCCTTTCTTAAAAACTTTTGTTAAAGATTATTATAGGAAGGCATCAAAGGCACCTCTTATCATCAAGCGCAATGTATAAAAACACCATTTTTATCTTCTATAAAAGATAAAAACACAAAAAAGCACCGTTTTGTTCGTTATAAAAGATAAAAGTTGTATATCAAAAATCTCAGCCAATCACGGCTCAGATAATTTTTCCATTGGCACCCCGCCTCGCGCCGACACAAAACGGCATAAAAAAAGCCTTGTAAGCGGTTGCTTACAAGGCTTTGCAATGAGCGCTTCAAGATGGGCTTGAACCAACGACCCCCTGATTAACAGTCAGGTGCTCTAACCAACTGAGCTATTGAAGCATTGTTCTGAATTGCGATGCAAAGGTAACGCATTTTTTTGTTTCCTCCAAACTTTTTCGAAACTTTTTTCTCATTTTTTTTATTTTAAGGCTAAAAATAGATAAAAAAGTGGTGTTTTTCTCTGTTATACGGGGTTAATGTCGTACTTTTGTATTCGTGAAAGCCGATAACGATGTTCTCGAAAGCCGACAACGCCTCTTCGCGAAGCACAGCCGATACATCCTCACGAAGAAATTTTTTCTTCCGCCCTTATCTATTATATATAATAAGGTGTAGGTGCAGTCCATCTTGTTAAAAAGGAAACAAGAAATAACACGACAGAAGGTAACGGAACAGTAAAGAATATAACGTATCTGAATAGAACGCGGCAAAGGATCTGAACGCGACAAAAAACAGAACGCGACAAAGAACATAATAAATAAAGAAACATAACAGAACAAAAAACATAACATATAAGTTATACCGCTGCAATGAAAAAATTAATTGCCTTGGCCCTGTGGTTGCTCTCGCTGCCGCTGGCCGCACAAAACATGAACGACCACAACTATGACGTGGCCAAAAATCTTGAGGTGTTCAACGCCATATACAAGAATCTCGACTTCATGTATGTTGACACGCTGAACGCTTCCGACGTGGTGGGCACCGCCATCAACACCATGCTACATAGCCTCGACCCCTACACCACCTACTATCCCGAAGACAAGGCTGCCGAATATAAGGAGATGATGACGGGCAAGTATGCGGGCGTGGGCGCCATCATCAGCTACAACTTTAAGCAAAAGCGCGTAGTGATAAACGAGCCCTACGAAGGTATGCCCGCCGCCGAAGCAGGCCTGAAGAAAGGCGACATCATTCTGAGCATCGACGGCGAAGACATGACCGACAAAACCAACCAGTATGTCAGCGACCACCTGCGCGGAAACCCTGGCACCACGCTCGAGCTAAAGGTGCTGCGCCCCACCACAGGCAAGAAGCTCACCATGAAGATTACGCGCAAAGCCATACAGATGCCCTACCTGCCCTACTACGGCATGAAGGAGGGCGACATCGGTTTCATCAACTACACACAGTTTCTTGAGGGTACGTCGAAAGACTTCCGTCGCGCCTTTCTCGACCTGAAGCAACGTGGTGCCAAGAAGCTCATCATCGACCTGCGCGACAATGGTGGTGGCTCGGTGCAAGAGGCCATCAGCATCTTAAATATGTTTATACCCAAGGGCAAGACGCTGCTCACCATGAAGGGCAAGATAAAGAACGCCAACCAGACGTTTGCTACCACCGTCGAGCCCGTCGACACCGTAATGCCCATCGTGGTGCTGGTAAACGAAGCCACAGCCAGCGCCAGCGAAATTACCAGCGGAGCGCTGCAAGACCTCGACCGCGCCGTCGTCGTTGGCACACGCACCTACGGCAAAGGCTTGGTACAGGTGCCCAACGTGCCACTGCCCTATAACGGCAAACTGAAACTCACCACCGCAAAATATTACATCCCCAGCGGACGCTGCATACAGGCCATCAACTACAAGCATGCCAAAGGCGGATATACCGAGCATGTGCCCGACTCGCTCACACACCTCTTCTACACAGCAGCAGGGCGCGAGGTGCGCGACGGCGGTGGCATCAACCCCGACATTGTGATGAAGGCCGATTCAATGCCCAACATCGCCCTCTATCTCGACCGTGTCGACACCACCAGCGTGCTGCTCAACTACGAGGTTGAATTTATGAAGAAACACCCCACCGTGGCTTCGCCCGCCGACTTTGAGCTTTCTGATGCCGACTATGACGAGTTTAAGAAAGCCGTGCTGGCCAGTGGCTTCAGCTACGACCGTCTGAGCGAAAAATATCTGAAAGAGCTGGAACGCGTGGCACAGTTTGAGGGCTATTACGATGATGCCAAGGCCGACTTCGAGGCACTGAAGAAGAAGTTGAGCCATAACCTGGAAAAAGAGCTCGACTGGCCCTACAACAAAGAGCACATCAAACAGCTCATCGCCCTCGACATCATGGCCATCTACTATTATCAAAAGGGTGCCATCGAGCACAGCTTGCGCTACGACCCGCAATACAAAGAGGCTGTGCGCTTGCTAAACGCCCCCGACGAATACCGCGCACTACTCACGCCAAAAGTAAAGGCCGAGAATAAAAAGGTTGACGAAAAGAAGGCCGACGACAAGAAAGCTGAGAAGAAGGCTGAAAAGAAAACAAGCAAGAAAACAAAGAAATAATACCAACGTTTTCGTTAAGCCAGATGAGCAGAGCCAAGCTTGCTTGAGCTTTGCCATGGCGAGAAAACGTGCTATAAAATAGAACCTTTGTTTTACACACATACCCACATAAACGTTCGCTATTTTGCTGGAGGCACCTCTTTTACCCCATTTCCAGCAAAATAGCGAACGCTTATTTTGCTGGAAATAATATTTTCAGTATATTTGCAGCAAAATAACAACACCATTATGGCACAAAAAATCATCGGAAGAGAGCACGAAATCAAAGAGATAAAGGCTCTGTATCAAGCAAATAAGCCCGTCTTCGCCGTTATCTATGGGCGAAGAAGAGTGGGCAAAACATTTCTTGTGAGAGAATTGCTGGGTGATAAGTTCAATTTCTATCATACAGGTCTGTCACCTTACGAATTGAAGGGAAAGAAATTAAAAGACCAGCAGCTCAGTAATTTTTATTCTTCCCTTGTAAAATACGGCAGCACGCTAAACCACATTCCTGCCGATTGGTTAGAAGCGTTTAACGCGCTCATTGCCCTCCTTGAAGAGCAAGGTACGAGCAAACGCCAAGTAGTATTTATCGACGAATTGCCATGGATGGACACGCCCCGCTCAGGCTTCATCACAGCCTTAGAACACTTTTGGAATGGCTGGGGAGCAGGAAGAGAGAACCTAATGCTCATTGTTTGTGGTTCAGCTACATCATGGATTTCAGACAAGCTATTAAACAACAAAGGAGGGCTGTTTGACCGAACGACCGATGAAATAAAATTACGTCCCTTCACTTTAGGCGAATGTGAAAAATACTATCAAGCCAACGACATTGTTATGTCAAAGTTTGACCAACTGCAATGTTATATGGCCACAGGCGGAATACCTTATTATATCTCCATGCTGCAAAAAGGTCGAAGTTTAGCACAAAACATCGACAGGCTATTCTTTGAGCCCAATGCCAAACTTAAATTAGAGTTTGACCGTCTCTATTCGTCTCTATTCACCAATGCCGAAGAGTGCAAGACCATCGTACGTTTACTTGCCCAAAAACAACAAGGATATACGAGAAAAGAAATTCTTGAACAAACAAAAACAACTGATGGTGGAGGCCTTTCGGCCACTTTAAAAACATTAGAAGTCAGCGACTTTATTACTTCATACGTAAAATACAATTACCCCAAGCGCGAGATTTACTATCGCCTCACCGACTTTTACAGCAAATTCTATCTTTCATTTATTGATGGTAAGAAAACCACCAATCCCACATTTTGGCAAGACAATCTTCTTACGCCTTCGCTCACAGCATGGCGCGGTTTCACCTTCGAAACCCTTTGCATATGTCACCTACCACAAATCAAACAAGCCCTTGGCATTAGTGGTGTGCAAACAGAAGCCAGTCCGTGGAAAAGCCGAAAAGCGAAAGAGGGCGCACAAATTGACCTCGTTATCGAACGAGCCGACCATATCAACAACATCTGCGAGATGAAATTCTGTGAAGACGACTTCAGTATAAGCTCAAGCTATGACAAAAATCTACGTCATAAGCTTAGCACCTTCATTGAAGAAACAAAATGCAAAAACGCCCTTCATCTGACACTCATCACAACATACGGATTAAAATTCAACGAGTATGCTGGAAGAATTCAGAAAGTCATCACGATGAACGATTTGTTCAAATAAGGAGCACAAGGACAAGTGGAGCGATGCAAAACATCACTGCCGCGCTATCAGCGAGCCCGCATACACAGCCAGCAAGCCCACAAACAGGCTGAGGGCGGCATAAAGGGCAGCGGTGAGCAAAGCGCCGCCACGCAGCAGCGCCAAGTTTTCGTTACAAAAGGTTGAGAAGGTGGTAAAGCCACCACAAAAGCCCACCGTAAGAAACAGTTTCAGGCCATTGCCCATACCATCAAGGCGCGCTGCCAGGCCGCACACCAGTCCTATCAACAGGCATCCCACCACATTCACCACAAAGGTGTTCAGCGGAAAAGCCGTCGCACACTGCTCTTGCACCACACGCGACACCACATAACGTGCTGCCGAACCCAAGGCGCCACCCAGCGCCACCACTATCACCGATTGTATCATTCTGCGTATCTGCGTATAATTGATGTGCAAAAGTAATTAAAACCAAGCAAAAAGCAGCCCGATAGATGAAAAAAGATCTCCATTTCAAGCAACTCTTCAACAACCACTACCGCGAGTTGTCCTCTTCGCCACCACTTCACCGCCGACATTGCCTAGGCCGAAGACCTGGTGCAAGATAGTTTTATGCGGTTGTGGGAGAAGGCGCAGCAAGATGGTGCCGACGACATTGTTGCCCCACGCGCCTACCTCTTTACCGCCGTGCGCAACGCCTGTCTTATGGCTGCAAGAGCCAAACACATTGAGACCGAGGGCGACGAGACCATACAACGATTAGAGGCCGACCCACAGCTCGCCGTCACCCCCGACACCATGCAGCGGTCGGCCCGCGAAGCTCGCCTCTGGACCGCCATCGACAGCCTTTCTGCCCGTCGTCGCGAGGTACTGCTTATGATAAAGCGCGATGGCATGACCTATGCCGAGACCGCTGCCGAGCTAAACATCAGCATCAAGACCGTAGAGCACGAGTTGGCCGAAGCCATGCAGCGCCTACGTGGCCAACGCAAAGACATATTATACTGCTTAACATTTTTTTAGTTTCTGCCAATGGGGATATTCTCGTCATACTGCATCTTGTAAACGTATGACAAACAAAAAACACAAGATGAAAACATTTATCCGACCCCTCCTGCTCACGCTCGTGCCGCTACCACCACCAATGCCTACGGCTTCTTCAGCCTCACCCTCGACGAGGGCGACCACGACATCACACGCATGAACATGCGATGGGGCAACCGCAACGTGGCCCTCAACTGGAACTATGTGTTCTCGCCCAAGCTGTTTGCCAACTTCAACGCCACGTTCACCCAAAACTATTCGCGTTACAACTATTCCGACAATGACAGTTATGGCAAGAAAGGCGAAGAAAATACGCTTCGGCACAGCCTACACCTGGCACGTATTCAGGCCACAAACCCAGGCGCAACGAAGCATCCTGGGCACCACTGAAAAGACCGACACCATCGAAACGCTTCACCGCCACACAGCTCAACGACATAGTGCCCGTGATTGAGCAAACATTAGAGATAAAAATAAAGGTTGAAGAAGATTTCAATTAACTACTATCCACACAGGTTATCCACAGTTATAAACATAGTTATCCACACTTTTCACGCCACTTATGCACAATATAAGGGGAAGAAGAGTGTGGATAACTTTTTGTTGGATTAAAACTTTTGGGCATAAAAAAAATGCCGTTCTACCCGAAAGTATTGCGGCATAATGAAAGGAGGAGTGGTGCCACCAGGAATCGAACCGGGGACACAAGGATTTTCAGTCCTTTGCTCTACCATCTGAGCTATGGCACCATGTTTGCTTGATTGCGGGTGCAAAGGTAGTATTATTTTTGTAATCCCACAACTTTTTTCGCAATTTTCTTTAAAATAATTTTTTATTCCAATAAAAAGTACTACCTTTGCACTCGCTTTTTGAGACATCAAAAACGCGCATCGGGATGTAGCGCAGTTGGTAGCGCACTACGTTCGGG
>UMGV01053327.1_pt1 | contig 26201 bp, 25 predicted proteins | sample 1965361 | NCBI WGS metagenome assembly UMGV01 (sample SAMEA4836081, study PRJEB28245) | human gut metagenome | biome: gut microbiome; material: fecal sample | place: Denmark | collected 2008
AGAAATTGACAAGAAGCTTTTTCTAATGACCGATTTGGGTTGAACGATCGCGAGAGTTTCTGGCGTATGTTCACGGCTGTATGGTCGCGCGTGCCGTCGGTGTCGAGTCGGCGGCAGATGTATGCAGCCTCGTATTCGGAGAGCGAGATGTGCTCGTGCAGACGGCGGAAGAACGACGACGAGCGGTCGAGCCGGTACGTGGTGCCGGTCTTCTGCAGATTGAAGCCGCAGTCGCGCAGGTAGTCGAAATAATAGTAGAGATTGCGGCGCGTGATGCCGAGGCGGTCAGCTATCTGCTGCGCCGTGTAGCTGTTGTTCTCTGTCAGTATGAGTATAAGGTCGAGTTCTCGACCATATTTATCCATTCGCATTGTTGTTGATGTTTAGTAGATTTGTTTTGTAGTTTTCTTTTTCTCTTTGCTTTCTATAGATCAGTAGTTTTCTTTTTCGGGTCGTGCAGCGGACGGAAACCGATCGGACGGCGGACGGAATCCGATTGGACGGCGGACGAAAACCGATTGGGCGGCGGACGGTGCCGATGACTTTTGAACAGAAGGTATAAGACTTGCTGCGAATTTTTGAGCCTTTATAAGCCGCTTTAAGCCTTTCTAAGCAGCCCTTTTTACTTTTTTACCTTTTTACTTTTTTACTTTTATCCCTCCTCCTCAAACTTCAGTTCGAGTTGTCCTCCGCCCAGCAGGTTGTAGCTCATTCGGTGGTAAGGCGTGGTGCCGTGCAGGCGTATGCCCTCGCGGTGTGCCTTCGTGGGATAGCCCTTGTTCTTCTGCCAGTCGTAGTAGGGATATTCCTCTGCGAGACGGTCCATGTATTCGTCGCGGAATGTCTTGGCGAGGATGCTCGCTGCGGCTATCGACTGATACTTGCCGTCGCCTTTCACTATCGTTGTGTGGGGCAGGTCGCGGTAGGGAGTGAAGCGGTTGCCGTCGACGATGATGGCTTCGGGGCGCACGGTGAGCTGGTCGAGCGCGCGGTGCATGGCGAGGAAGCTGGCGTTGAGTATGTTTATGCGGTCTATCTCCTCGGGCGTAACCACGCCTACAGCCCACGCCACGGCGTCGCGCACTATCTGGTCGCGCAGCGTGCGTCGTGCTTTCTCGGTGAGCTTCTTCGAGTCGTTGAGCAGAGCATTGTCGTAGTTGGGCGGCAGAATGACTGCGGCGGCGTATACGCTTCCGGCAAGACAGCCTCTGCCGGCTTCGTCGCAGCCTGCTTCGACGAGGTCGGTATAGTAATGGGGCAGCAAATGTGTCTTACTTTCCTGTTTTTTCATTGTTGTCTGTTTCAATGTGCAATAAACCCGCTTACGGGTGCAGCTCTTTTCCGTTTGCAAAGTTAGCTTTTATAATACAAACTACAAAGCGATTGTAAGATTTCTTTAACAAAGAAATATAGGAAGTGAAATGTTATTTCCATAAAGCCCACTAATTTTGCAAGCGAAGATAAGAAACAATATGTATCACCTTATATAATATACAGATTATGGAAAAGAACATCACACTCCAGCAGTCGGACATCCGTGTTATCAACGCAAAGCAGGTGCAGACTTCTGCCCTACTCGACGGCATGAAAAAAGCCGCAACCACTCCGATGGAGTGGTTACGGCAGTATTATTCAAGCGTGCTCGAGCGCGAGGTGACTATGGGTCAGACTCTGCGCTACCTGCATTCGCAGCTTGCTTTCGTTATGTGCGTATTCCCTACATACGACTCGCTGCTTGTGCATCTCGGCGTATGCGCCTGGATGCTGTGGACGGTGCTGAAGTGCAGGGGATAGACCGCTGAAGTGCAGAGGATAGGCTGCTGATGCGGCGCCTCTGCGTCGTAGATGTCTGCGTGCTGCGCTGCGCGGCATCAGAACATCTGACTCACGCGCTTCACTCCAGCCACGAGAGCGTCCACTTCTTCCTTCGTGTTGTAGAGTCCGAACGAGGCACGCACCGTGCCCTGTATGCCGAAGCGGTCCATAACGGGCTGTGCGCAGTGGTGACCGGTGCGCACGGCGATGCCGAGTCGGTCGAGCAGCGTGCCCATGTCGAGATGATGTATGTCGCCCACGAGGAACGACACCACGGCGTCCTTGCCCTCGGTGGTTCCGAAGAGTCGCATGCCGTCTATCTCCGCCAAACGCTTCATGCAGTAGTCGGTGAGCTCGCGCTCGTGTGCGGTGATGTTGTCCATGCCAAGCGCCGACACATAGTTGAGCGCCGTAGCCAGTCCGTGCGTAGCCACATAGTCGGGCGTTCCGGCTTCGAACTTGAACGGCAGCTTCTCGAAGGTGGTCTTCTCGAAGCTCACGCTTTCTATCATCTCGCCGCCTCCTTGATAGGGCGGCATGCGGTCGAGCCATTCTTCCTTGCCGTAGAGCACACCGATGCCAGTCGGTCCGTATATCTTATGTCCGCTGAAGGCGAAGAAGTCGCAGTCGATTGACTGCACGTCTACGGCGAAATGGGGCGTCGATTGCGCTCCGTCTACGAGCACCGGCACGCCGTGCTCATGCGCTATGCGCACAATCTCCTTCACGGGGTTCACTGTTCCGAGCGTATTGCTCACGTGAGCCACACTTACAATCTTCGTTTTCTCTGAGAACAGCTGCTCGTATGCCTGCATGTCGAGCTTTCCGCTGTCGTCCATCGGAATCACCTTCAGCGCAATGCCGCGCTTCGCTGCCTGCAACTGCCACGGAACGATGTTCGAGTGGTGCTCCATTACGGACACTATCACCTCGTCGCCTTCCGCCATGAACGCTTCGCAGAACGATGCAGCCACGAGATTGATGCTCTCCGTGGTGCCGCGCGTGAAGATTATCTCTTCTGTCTTCGGCGCGTTGATAAACTGGTGCACGGTCTCGCGTGCAGCTTCGTGCAGGTCGGTGGCGCGCTGCGAGAGATAGTGTACGCCGCGGTGCACATTGGCGTTAGCGTTGAGATACTCTTCGCGCATGGCGTCGAGCACGCACAACGGCTTCTGCGTGGTAGCTCCGTTGTCGAGATAGACGAGCGGACGGTCGTAGACGGTGCGCGAAAGGATTGGGAAATCGGCGCGAACCTTATTTATATCGTACATGATGTTGTTAAGTTGAAATGGTGAGATGGTGAGAATTCTCTACTAATTACTTGCAGAGCTTGCAGCCCTCACACTTGCTCAGTTCGCCGCGGAAGCGCTTCTCCACGAGATAGTGCAGGCGGTCGCGCAGCGGTTCGAGCTGTATCTTGTCGATAACCTCGTTGATGAATGCGAACTCGAGGAGCAGCTTTGCCTCTTTCTCGCTGATGCCGCGCTGACGCATGTAGAACAGAGCCGCATCGTTGAGCTGACCCACGGTAGATCCGTGCGAGCACTTCACGTCGTCGGCGTATATCTCGAGCATCGGCTGCGTGTACATACGCGCTGTCTTTGTGGCGCAAAGGTTCTGGTTCACCTCCTCCGACACCGTATGCTGTGCGCCGTGGCGCACGAGCACTCTGCCTGCGAAGGCTCCCGTCGCCTTGTCGTTGAGCACGTACTTGTAGAGTTCGTGACTCGTGCAGTGCGACACCTGATGATCTATCAGCGTGTTGTTGTCCACGTGCTGGGTCTTGTCGGCTATCACGCAGCCGTTGCACCAGCACTCTGCGCCCTCGCCCTTGAGCTGCACGTCGAGTCGGTTGCGCGTGACGCCGTTGTGCAGCGTGATGACGTTGTGGTTGAAGCGCGAGTCGCGCTCCTGCTCTACGTATACGTTCGAGATGCGTGTGTTCTTGTAGTGAGTCTCCTCCATGCAGTAGAGGTCGAGCGATGCGTTTGCTCCGACGTAAGCCTCAATCACCTGGGTTGTGAGGAACTGCTGGTCGTCGGCAGCATGGTCGCAGAAGAGGAACTTTGCGTTGGCGCCCTCCTCCATCACGATGAGCACGCGGCGGTTCACCATCATAGCCACGTCCGAGCGCAGGATGTTGATAACCTGCACAGTCTTGTCGATAACGACGTTGCGCTTCACGTGAACGAGCAGACCGTCCTGCGCCAGCATGGTGTTGAGTGCAGTCACGGCGTCTTCGTCGCTCTTCGCCAGACGTGCGTAGTGCTTAGCCACAAACTCGGGGTGAGCCTTCGCATACTCTGCGAGCGACGCCACCTCGATGCCTTCGGGCAGGTTCTCTTTGGGCTGCAGCGACTGGCGGAACTGGTCGTTGACGATGAAGTAGAGCGATGTGCTGAGGTTGGGCACGTCGCAGCGGAACGCCTTGTACGGGTCTACCGGCACTTCAAGACGGTTGATGTTCAGTCCGTAGTTGGGCTCGAAGAGCTTGTCTATCGTTGTATATTTGTATCGCTCCACTTTTCGCGAAGGGAAGCCGAGACGCTCGAAGCTGTTGAAGGCTTCGTCGCGCACAGCGTTCAGCACGTCGGCGCTGTGGGCGCAGATCTGCTCGCGACATTCGCGGTAGAGGTCGATGTATTGTTGTTCTGAAGTCATTGTTCTGAATTTTATTCTTCTTCAAGTTCAGCTTTTATCCAATCGTATCCTCGCTGTTCAATCTCCTTTGCGAGTTCGGGTCCGGCGGTCTTCACGATGCGTCCCTTGTAGAGCACGTGTACGACGTCGGGCTTTATCATGTCGAGGAGTCGCTCGTAGTGGGTGATGACGATGGCTGACGTCTCCGGCGTGTGCATCTTGTTGACGCCGTCGGCTACGATGCGCATTGCGTCCACGTCGAGTCCGGAGTCGGTCTCGTCGAGTATGGCGAGCTTCGGTTCTAGCATTGCCATCTGGAATATCTCGTTGCGCTTCTTCTCACCACCCGAGAAGCCTTCGTTGACGGAGCGGCGTGTGAACTTAGAGTCGAGCTCCACTATCTTGCGCTTCTCGTTCATGAGCTTGAGGAAGTCGCCCGCCTTCAGTTCGGGCAGTCCCTGATACTTGCGCTTCTCGTTGACAGCCGCCTTAAGGAAGTTGGTCATCGACACGCCCGGTATCTCCACCGGATACTGGAACGAGAGGAACAGACCTTCGTGCGCACGGTCTTCGGGCTTCATCTCAAGGATGTTCTTGCCATTGAACCACGCCTCGCCTTCCGTCACTTCGTAGAGCGGATTGCCGGTGAGCACAGCGCTGAGTGTAGACTTTCCTGAACCGTTCGGTCCCATGATGGCGTGTATCTCGCCATCGTTTATAGTGAGGTTGATGCCTCTTAGTATTTCCTTGCCAGCGATAGTGGCATGGAGGTTTTTTACTTCTAACATATCGAGTTTTGAATTTTGAATTTTGAGTTTTGAGTTGTCGGCTGCGCCGATTTTGAATTAATGAGTTGTGAATTGTGAGTTGTACGTGCAACTCTTCGTACAATGCACAGCTTAATACGAATCGAGCACGCGACCGAGCTTCATCCGGCGGCGTTCCTTCTTCGTTTCTTGTTTCTTTTCGTCGGCGGGGTCGTATATGCCGAGCGCCATTTCGATGAGCGTAAAGAGACTGTTGCCGTCGGCTGCAGTGAAGCGGAACGGAAACGTCGCCTTCAGACCTATCTGTATGTTGTGGCGGTGCATGTTAGAGCGCATCCTGTATACGTCGGGGCTGCCGTTGCAGGTGGTAGCCACATGCGCCTTGCCGTCGATGGCGAGTGGGAAGCCGTACTGGAACTCGAGCGCGAGCGACGAGAAGATGTAGCAGTCTATTCCTACCGCCGGAGCTACGCTCACACGCGGCAGACTTATTGTGCTGTTGCGCTCGTAGCTGTCGTCAGCGTTCCATCCGCTCATGCTGCTCTGCACGTGCCGACCGGCTACGTTGATGTTGGTCATGAGCGAGGTGTAGGGCTGCAGGGCGAAGCGCTTGCTCAGGGGATAGTAGCGTGCGCCGACCACTATGTTCTGCATTGTGGCATCCACTTCGCTGCCGAACCATTGTACGGTCTCGGCGTTGTAGCCGCCTACGAGCGAGAAGTGCTGCTGCGGCAGATAGTATTCGAGCAGCACGTTGCATTGGGGTGAGGCGAACGCTGCGATGTTGCCTGCGTCGCGCGGCGAGCATTCTACGCTTGCCGTCGTCGGGCACGAGAGATTCATGCCTGCAATCACCGCCCAACGGCGCTGCAGCTCGTCTGTATCATTGTCTGCTGCGACAGTGGCTGCATACGCCATGAGCGCTAACGCCGCAATTAGTTTTCTTGCAAACATAACATTCTACCCCACTGTTCCCTCAAGCGACACGCTGAGCAGCTTCTGTGCCTCTACGGCGAACTCCATAGGCAGCTTGTTGAGCACGTCCTTGGCGTATCCGTTCACGATGAGACCTACGGCTTGCTCGGTGGGTATGCCGCGCTGGTTGCAGTAGAAGAGCTGGTCTTCCGAAATCTTCGATGTCGTAGCCTCGTGCTCCACTATCGCCGTGTCGTTGTGTATGTCCATGTAGGGGAAGGTGTGCGCTCCGCAGTCGGAACCGAGCAGCAGCGAGTCGCACGACGAGTAGTTGCGTGCGTTGTCGGCGTTGCTTGTGGCGCGCACCAGTCCGCGATACGAGTTCTGGCTGTGTCCGGCAGAGATGCCCTTCGATATGATTGTCGACTTGGTGTTCTTGCCCATGTGTATCATCTTCGTGCCGGTGTCTGCCTCCTGGTAGTTGTTGGTGACGGCTACGGAGTAGAACTCCGCCTGCGAGCCGTCGCCGCGCAGCACGCACGAGGGGTACTTCCATGTGATGGCCGAGCCGGTCTCCACCTGCGTCCACGAGAGTTTGGAGTTGACGCCGCGCAGGTCGCCTCGCTTCGTCACGAGGTTGAGCACGCCGCCCTTTCCGTTCTCGTCGCCGGGGTACCAGTTCTGCACGGTAGAGTATTTCACTTCGGCGTTGTCCTTCACGACGATCTCCACGATGGCTGCGTGCAGCTGGTTCTCGTCGCGCATCGGTGCCGTGCAGCCTTCGAGGTAGCTCACGTATGCGTCGTCGTCGGCAATGATGAGCGTACGCTCGAACTGGCCGGTGTTGCGTGCGTTGATGCGGAAGTAGGAGCTAAGCTCCATCGGGCAGCGCACGCCCTTGGGTATGTAGACGAACGATCCGTCGGAGAACACGGCGCTGTTGAGCGCAGCGAAGAAGTTGTCGCGGTAGGGCACCACGCTTCCCAAGTACTCGCGCACGAGGTCGGGATGGTTCTTTATGGCGTCGCCTATCGAGCAGAAGATGATGCCTTTCTCGGCGAGGTGCTGCGAGAAGGTGGTCTTCACGCTCACGGAGTCCATGATGGCGTCTACCGCCACGCCGCTGAGTGCGAGTCGTTCTTCGAGAGGTATTCCGAGCTTGTCGAATGTCTTCATCAGCTCGGGGTCTATCTCCTTATTCTCGTTCTTCTTCTTTGCGAGCGGGTCGGCGTAGTACGAAATCGCCTGATAGTCGATCTCGGGCACGTGCACGTGGCCCCACTTCGGCTCCTTCATCGTCTGCCAGTGGCGGAAAGCCTGCAGACGGAACTCAAGCATCCAGTCGGGTTCGCCCTTCTTGCTTGAGATGAGTCGCACGATGTCCTCGTTGAGTCCTTTCTCAATTATTTCTGTATGCACGTCGGTAGTGAAGCCGTACTCGTATTTCTGTTCGGCTACCTGGCGCACATAGGCGTTTTTTGTATCTTTATTTTCCATTTTCGTATATAAAAGTCAAGGGAGAGCGACCGATTGCGTCCGCCGTCCGATTGGATTGCGTTCGCCGTCCGATCAGATTGCGTTCGGTGCACGATGACTCAGCCTGCACTTTCAGGCTGCAAGACATCGGCATGCACATCTCCTAAAGAAATGCAAATTTACGAATAATGCGTTGATTATTCGAAGAAAACGTGGCTTTTTTCAGCCTAAAGGTTCATTTCCTTCGAGAGAATATTCTCGAGTTTCTCTGCCGAGAGCCTCAACTGGAACGCGCCCTTGATAGCCACGCTGATGCCGCCGGTCTCTTCGGACACGACGATGGCTATGGCGTCGGAGTCTTGCGAGATGCCGAGCGCGGCACGGTGGCGCAGTCCGAGCTCCTTCGGTATGTCGTGGTTGTGCGACACGGGCAGGATGCAGCCGGCGGCGCGTATGCGCTTGCCCACGATTATCATGGCGCCGTCGTGCAGCGGCGAGTTCTTGAAGAAGATGTTCTCTATGAGTCGCTGATTGATGCGCGCGTCTATCACGTCGCCGGTGTCGACAATGTCGTCGAGGCGTATGCCGCGTTCAATGACGATGAGCGCTCCCACCTTGCCGCGCGATAGGTCGATGCACGCCATGACGATGGGCATGATGGTCTCCTTGTCCACTATCTTGTCCTTGTTGGCGCCTACAAACAGATTGGCGAAGGCGCGGAAGCGCTGGTGGGCGCCGAGCGAGTAGAGGAAGCGGCGTATCTCTTCCTGGAAGAGCACGATGATGCCGATGACGCCCACCGACACGAGCTTGTCGAGGATGGCGCCGAGCAGGCGCATCTCGAGCACCTGACTCACGAAGAGCCACACGAGCACGAACACTATGATGCCGATGAAGACGTTGAGCGAACGGCTCTCCTTCATCAGACGATAGATGTAGTAGAGCATCAGGGCGACAAGAAATATGTCGATGATGTCTTTTATTCCGAAGTCGAACATATTTTGAGTGTTGAATTTTGAGTTTTGAGTTTTGAATTGTGCGCTGCGCGCATTTTGAGTTGTGAGTTTTGAATTTTGAGTTTTGAATTATCGGCTGCGCCGATTTTGAATTAACCAGTTGTGAGTTAGGAGTTGTGAGTTTTGAGTTTTTGAATTCAAAATTGAGTAATTCAAAATTGCGGTGCAACCGCAATAATTCAAAACTCAAAATTCAAAATTCAAAATTGCCAAAGGTAATAATTCAAAACTCAAAATTCAAAACTCAAAACTCCTTTGAAGCTATCCTAATTGCTGCACAATTCGAATTGTTTCAAAGGCTTCCTTCACGTCGTGCACACGCAGTATCGAGGCGCCTTTCTGCAGCGACACGGTGTGGAGCACGGTGGTGCCGTTGAGAGCCGTCGTGGGGTCGCCGCCGATAAGCTTATATATCATGCTCTTGCGCGACACGCCTACAAGCACGGGCAGCTCAAGCGCAAGCAGACGCTCCGCCTCGCTCATTATCTCGTAGTTCTGCTCAAGCGTCTTGCCGAAGCCGTAGCCGGGGTCGAGAATGATGTCCTTCGCTCCGAGGTCGCGCAGGCGCTGCACCTCAGCCGCAAAGTTCTGCATCATCTTCGCCAGCGTCGGCTGCACCGACATCAGTATGTAGGGCACGCCGAGCTGCGCCACGGTCTCGAACATGTCGCCTTCCTCGTGTATCTCCTTGCCTACGATGCCCGTTATGCCGCCTTCAGACACGTCGTTGATGATGTCGGCGCCGAACTCCTCCACACATCTGCGCGCCACAAGCGGGCGGTAGGTGTCTACCGACACGATGGCGTCGGGCTGCTCGCGGCGCACTATCTTAAGGGCGCGCTTCAGACGCTCGGTTTCTTCCTCAAGACTCACCTCGTCGGCGCCGGGGCGTGTGGAGAAAGCGCCCACGTCGATGATGCGTCCGCCCTCGGCGATTATCTGGTTGGCGCGGTCGGCTATCTCAGCCTCGGTCTGCTTGCGCGATCCGCTGTAGAACGAATCGGGCGTTGCGTTCAGTATGCCCATCACCATGGGCTGTGAGAGGTCGAGAAGTCGGCCTCGCACGTTTATTGTGTATTGCATATTCTCTTGATAATTAGTTAATAACCGACCACAAATTACGCAATAAATATCCGAACTGCCAAATATTTAACTCAAAAAGTTGGGCTCTGCGCACGCCCAAAACCGATTATTTCGCACACGCGCAACGATTTATACAGACATTCTCTTTGCGCACACAGATTATTTGCATACTTTTGCAACATAAAACCCATCAAGACATGAAGCTAAAGACAACTCTCGCTGCTCTGCTCTTCTGCGCAACGGCTCTTGCATCCTCGCCCCACAAGTACCGCCTCGTTTGGCAGGACGACTTCAACGGCACCACTTTCGACAACCGCTCGTGGACAAAGATAAGCCGCGGCTCAGCCGACTGGCGCCGCTATATGTCGGACGCCGACTCGCTCTACGCCGTGCGCGACGGCAAACTCGTTCTGCGCGGCGCTCTCAACACCAACCTCGAAGCCGACACGGCTCGCTTCGTAACCGGCGGACTCTACACCAAGCGCAAGCACGCCGTGAGATACGGCAAGGTGGAGGTGCGCGCACGCTTCGACTGCGCGCAGGGCGTGTGGCCGGCTATATGGATGAAGCCCGATTATGAGGTGAAATGGCCGCGCGGCGGCGAGATCGACATCATGGAACATCTCAACCACGACAATATCGCCTATCAGACGGTTCACTCTTACTACACGCAGATTCTGAAGCAGAAAAAGAACCCGCCGCACGGCGGCACCTACCCCATCGACCGCAACGCCTTCAACACTTACGGCGTGGAGATTCTGCCCGATTCAATAGTGTTCTCGGTCAACGGACAACCGTCGTTCTCCTATCCGCGCATTGAGGAGCATAAGGACAAGGGACAGTATCCGTTCGGCAAACCGTTCTATCTGCTCATCGACATGCAGATTGAAGGCTCGTGGGTGGGCAAGGCAGACCCCAAACAGTTGCCCGTCGAGATGGAGATCGACTGGGTGAAACTCTACGAACTGGAGAAAGAGAAGTAAATTCTGAGGAAGTAGAGTAAACCTTCTGAGGAAAGAGAAACAGACTCTGAGGAAGTAGAAGTAAACCTTCGAGTAAAGAGAAACAGACTCTGAGGAAAGATTCGGCTGCGCCAAGCACGCTTGCCGACAAAAATAAAAGCAAAATGGAAATATCCGAACTTTACGAAATCTTTAAGCAACACCCCGTTGTTACAACCGACAGTCGCGACTGCCCCGTCGGTTCGTTGTTCTTCGCCTTGAAAGGCACTTCGTTCAACGGCAACAAGTTTGCTGCGGCTGCGCTTGAGAAGGGCTGCGCTTATGCTGTTGTCGATGAAGCGGGGTACGTCGTTGAGGGCGACGCTCGCTTCATTCTCGTCGACAACTGTCTGCACACTCTGCAACAGCTCGCACGCTATCACCGCCGTGCGCTCGGCACGCCTATCATCGGCATCACCGGAACCAACGGCAAGACTACCACAAAGGAACTCACGGCTGCGGTGTTGCTGCAGAAATACAACGTGCTCTATACCGAGGGCAACTTCAACAACGACATCGGCGTGCCTAAGACATTGCTGCGCCTGAACTCCACACACGACATCGCGGTCGTGGAGATGGGCGCATCGCACCCTGGCGATATCAAGACGCTGGTGGAGATAGTTGAGCCCGACTATGCGCTCATCACAAACGTGGGTCGTGCGCATCTGCAGGGCTTCGGTTCGTTCGAAGGCGTGATAAAGACTAAGGGCGAACTGTACGACTTTGTGCGTGCGGCTGCCAACGGCGAGAATGATGCTTACGCCATACGCGAGGTGAAGCGCCCGCGCTGCGTGTTCATCGACAACGACAACCAGTATCTCAACGGCATCGCCGACGGACTGAACCTCGTGCGCTACGGCTTAAACGCCGCTGATAAAGAACTTTACGTTGCGGCAAGCGACGTAAAGAGCGAGCCGATGCTCAGCTTCTCGTGGGCGGCTGATGGCAAGGCGCAGCACCATGTTGACAGCCACCTTATCGGTGCGTACAACATCACGAACATGCTTGCAGCCATCGCCGTCGGCACCTACTTCGGTGTGGAGGCAGACAAGATTGACGCCGCGCTGACCGGCTATGCGCCGAGCAACAACCGATCACAGTTTGAGCAGACAGCCTGCAACCGCCTCATCGTAGACGCCTACAACGCCAACCCGACGAGTATGACGGCGGCGCTGAACAACTTCGAGGCTATCAATGCCGACCACAAGATGGCTATCATCGGCGACATGAAGGAGCTTGGCAGCGTGAGCCATGACGAGCATCAGCGCATCGTTGACCAGCTCAGCCGCATGAAGCTCGAAGAGGTATGGCTCGTTGGCTCGGAGTTTGAGCACACAGCGACGCCGGCTGCGTTCCGCAAGTTTGAGAACGTAGCGGAAGTGAAGGAAGCTATTGCTTCTGAGAAGCCTCGCGACCGCTACATCCTCATCAAGGGTAGCAACGGCACACGCCTGTTCGAACTGCCAGAAATGCTATAAACACGTAGCTCAATAAACCCAAATCGGTCATTAGAGATTTGGGTTAAACACATAGCTCAAGAAGCTATAAACACGTAGCGGAGGTCTCCGGTCTCCGCAGCACGCAATGATGATAACTCTTTAAACCACTAAAGATTGTTATTCGACTTGGTGCTGCGGAGGCCGGAGACCTCCGCTACGTTTACGGCAGTGTAAACCGTTACATCATATTTTTCTGCGCATAGAGCCGCTTTACATCTTCTTGCTCTATCGCACTTCGCCTTTCAATATCGCATCCATCTGAGCAGATGTAGGCTCGGCAGGCAGGCGCTTTATCACATCCTTCACCTTTCTTTTCTGCGCAGCAGTCAGCACGAAGCTGTCCACGATGTCCTCATAGTAGGCTTTCAGAAATTTGCCACGGTTGATGCGTCGGTTTACGCAATACTTTCCGTCGGTTATCGTCTCCAGGTCAAACGACTTGTACACGAGTTCGCAGCCGTCATAGTTGTGCTCGCCCTCGCCTTGCGGGAAACTTGTGCAGACGGGGTTGGGCTTTGTGCCCCATCGTGTGAGCGTCTCCTCGTAGAAGAACGCTATGCGGTCGTCTGCCTGCAGGTCCATACTGCTGTACATCGACACCGTGGTGCTTACCTGATAACATCCGTCCCAGCCCTCAGCGAAGGCTTTCGCGTTGCGCATGTCGTCGGGTGAGGCAAGTTCTTTATAGAATATGCTAACGTTGTTGCGACCCGTGCCCGTAGGCACCGACTGCAGCGCTACGTACATCGGCTTGCCGTCGCTGTTGCGCATGGCTGGAACGATGAGCATCTCGCCGTTTGTGGGGTTGGTGCTCGGCGCGAGCGCGAGTCCGTCCATCGTAGCCTTCTCGGACTTGTCCCAGCTGCCTTCGCCGGTCTTTGTGTCGCTGTAGGTGTAGATGTTAAGCAGTCGGCAGCCCGACGCTCGGCTGGTTATTATCACACGACCGTCGGGCAGTTCCTCGCACTTCGGTTCGTCGCCGCCGGGCACGGGCAGAGCAGCAGCGCCGCCGAGAGCGTGCCATGAGCGTCCGAAGTCGTCGGAATATATCACGCGGTTGCCGTTGGGGCGCGCTGTGAGTGCGGCATAGATGCGATAGTAGTCGCCCACCTTCACCACTCTACTCTGGAACAGCTTGCCACTGCCGACAAAGGCGGCGTCCACGACATTGCCCTTGTCGAACAAGCCGTATATATCCTCGGTCTGGTCAACCGGCTTCTGCCATGTGCGTCCGCCGTCGGTGCTGCGTATTGCGGCGATGAGGTTCGGGTTCTGTCTGTTTGTGCTGGGCTTGCCGTACACCGTACAGCCCGCAACAGCCATGATGAGCACCTCGTTGCGCTCGCGATCCATCACGACAGCCGGGTCGCCGTAGGCAGCTTCCATCGGAGTCTTATGAGCGTTGATGAGCGAAGCGTCGCCACAAGCCACGTCAATCTCATGCTCGCTCCATGTTCTGCCGTTGTCGTAGCTCAGTTTCACCACGCAGTCGACGCGTCCGAAGCCGGGGTCGGTGCCGCAGACGAGGCGTGCCGCACTCGCAACGAGTCGTCCGCCGTGGCCGCAGGTGATGCCTGGTATGCGATAAGGCGGAACGCCGATGCTGCCCTTCGCCGTACTGAACAGGATTGTGCCGTCGGCGTAGGCTGCAACGGTGAGCAGCAACATGCCGAGAGAGAATAGTAATTTCTTCATTGTAGATTAGTTTTACTTTTTTACTCTTTTACTTTTTTACTTTTAAAAGTTATGTTCTCCTCCTTGAATTTATCTTTCGGCTGCGGATGCTCCGCTGGATAGCCAATAACGATCATGTTAAGCGGAACGAGATTGTCGGGGAGCGAGAGCGTTGCGCTTATCGCCTTGCTGCGTTCCTCGGAAGGATAGGCGCCCGTCCATACGGCACCGAGACCCATAGCGTGAGCCGCAAGCAAGAGATTCTCTGTTGCAGCCGACGCATCCTGAATCCAGAAGTCGCGTCCGCCGCCTTCAATCGTCTTATCCATATCGCCGCAGACCACAATGGCGAGCGGAGCCTTGAGCAGCATCTTCGCATAAGGATTGGCACCCGCCAGACTGTCGAGCACGCTGCGCTGTTCTACAACCACGAAGTGCCACGGCTGCTTGTTCATCGCCGTAGGTGCAGCCATCGCCGCACGCAGCATCTTCTCCACCTTCTCCTTCTCCACGGGGCGCGCCTCGTAGTCGCGTATGCTGGTACGCGTAGCGATATTGTCGAGCACAGCCTGCTCTTGCGTTTGCGACTCGCCGGCGTCTTCTGCACCCGACACCAAGCGCACACCAAGCACCACGACGGCAATGGCGAGCACTACGTTTAAAACGATTGACTTATTCTGTAAATTCATAATTCTTAATTGTATAATTCTTCAATTCCTCATTCAACACTCTTAACAAGCGCTCCCGTTGGGCACACGAAGCGGCAGTACGGGCGCGGCACCCACACCGACAGCACGAGGAACAGCGCCGCAAGCACTGTCACCCACACAGACGCCGACGAATAGAGGAACGCCGTGAACAGCTCGTAGTCGATCCATGCGGTGCATGTGCCGGTGAGCAGCAGCGCCATGAGCACGCCCCAGAGCAGATTGCGCAGCACTGAGAGCAGTTTCAGTACGCGCGGCGTGATGCGCAGCTTGCGTCGACTGAGTTTTCCGGCGAGTTCCTGCGCCGATCCGAACGGACAGATATTGGCGCAGTAGTGACCCGACCGACCCGCCAACGGGTATATCAGCGCCACTATCAGCATAAGCAGCGGAGCGGCAAGTGCGCCAATCGCCGAAAGACTCACGCCGCCGGCGAAGATTCGCAGGAAGAGCGTGTAGGAGACGAACGTGCCGGTCCACAGACCGAGCACCACGACGTTCACCGCAAGCTGCACAAGATGCAGTCGGCGGTTGTTGTAGAAGAGCGGAACGACGGCTCCGAGCAGCACGACTACCAATGCCACTATAGGAGATGCACCTGTCTCAAGTGCACCAACCGAGTTGCCCCCACTCCCCACTATAGGGGGTGCACTTGTCCCAAGTGCACCAACCGAGCCATCCTCACCCCCCACTATAGGGGGTGCACTTGTCTCAAGTGCACCAACCGAGCCATCCTCACCCCACTGACCGTGCTGCTTGGCATAAGCCAGTCCGCGCTGCATGTTAGCTATTATCGCTCTCGACGAGAACGTAGCGCCCGACACGGCGTCCACCTCCTCCGCCAACGCCTCATCCACCGACTTGTTCTGCCAGTGGTTGAGCAGCTCCTTTGCGCGGTTGAAGAAGTCGGGCGACTCGGCGTTGGGTTCAGCCTCAACAGCCGCCACTCTGCCGTCCTTTATATGTATCTTCAGCGGCACCGGTCCGCCGTATCCCTGCACGTCCTTTGCCAGCGGCTTTGTGTTCACCACGAACGCTCCGTCGGGCGTCACCTCCAGCGTGTCGTTCTTCAGCGCCTTCGCCTCATGCGCCTCTCGCAAGTCGTGTCCTAATATCCTGCCGTCGCGCAGTATCGCCGCCGCAGCCAGTATCAGCACTACCACGACGAGCGACAACAGTCGCGCCACGAATCCCTTCCTTTGTCTTTTTACCATATCGTTGTTCTTATTACTATGTGCAAAGATATAATTTATTGCTTAGATTCGCAAGCGCTTACTACAAGTTATTGCACAATACGATATCATTACCACGCACAGGTAACATCATTACCACGCACAGGAAACATCGTTACCGCGTATCTGTAATGATGTTACCATGCCTTGGTAACAATCCTTGTTTTAGGCATCAATCTGTTAATGTTCGGCAGACAGCTGTAACTGGCTGCTTCTACCGACACATAAACGCAAAAAGGGCTGGACTCCTTGCGTGGAATCCAGCCCTTTCTGTTTTTGACTTAGCACCACGACGCTCATCGTAAATCCGAGCCAAATGAGGTACAGCGGTGAACACATAGCGGCTATGGTAGCATGAGAAAAGAGACAATGAATGTCCTCTTGCCAGAATGTATGGAAGTAATCGCCGTCACCGACATTAGTGCTATTCAACATGCTTTTTTATGTCTTTGTATGCTTCTTCGTTAGTCATAATGTTACTGATTTTAGTTATTCGGCGCAATGCCACAAGCAGATTCTCCAAGCAGTTCTCATCTTGAATCTTCACTTCTCGCGGCTTACATCCCTGTGCCTCGCCCACGATTCCGGCCTTTTCCAACTGGTCCATAAGTCTGACCGCACGGTCGTAGCCGATAGACAAGCGCCGTTGAATCAACGAGGCAAAGCCCGACCGCATTGTTACGATTATGCGTGCAGCTTCCTCGAACAAAGGGTCGAGCGAACTGCTGTCTATGACATTTTCTGAGTCAAGACCCATTTCTACATGCATATCCTTCATTTGATTTTTCTCCATTGTTTTGTTTTTTTATTATAGAATATTCTTGTAATTATAGCATAAAAGCAATGCTCATGTCGTCCTTGCTGACTGTCCTGCTGTAATGAGAGCACATCCGGTAATTGTGTTGTAACTTTTTCTATACCATCATCGCAAACAGATTGGCTGGCTCCACTCGTTAGCTTTGTTGAGCACAACGCACCTGCCGTCACCGATCTGAAGTGTCCGAGTAGTGTGAAGCAAATTGTGAATTGCTCCACCGCTTGGTGCCGACAAAGTCTTTTATCTTGTTCTGGAGAATGTCATTGAATGTTATCTTCTTTGGCATATTGGCTGTGAGTTAATACAATATTACATTTAAACAGATTGGGGAGGGTGAGCGAAATCTACTTGTTACATGGGAGCGTCTGAGTACCATGTATCGTCACACAAAATTCTTGAAGGAAACGAACCTTGCCAGTTAAGGATGGTGCCTGTAGCTTTGGAGATATCAATCCAGATGCTGACGGAGTCTTTTGACATGTATCTTTCGAACTTTTTATCCTCAGGACGAACAACAAGTGAACTTATCAAATGGCGTTCTCTTTCTTCATCTTCTTTGATGATAGTATCCTTGAAAGTGCTTAGTTTTTCCTTGGCTTCTGCTATGAGTTGCTTCACTTTTTCTTCGTCTATATCAGATGTACCCAAGCCTAAACAACAACTGATGGCATATATATAGCCTCTACCTTTTATCGCATTGTAAAGCTCGCGATTGTATACAAAGTCATTCTGGCTATTATCCAACACACATGCAAAGATGCGCTCTTTCCATGTGTCGAATGCAGGTTCAGCGTAAGAACTATATTCTAAACTGTATTCATTTACCCAATTTCTATTATCACATATCAACACGACGTGCTTTCCTGAAGCAGCAAGCAGTTTCTCTGCCAGGAGAATCACATGGTCATATCCGTTTTGCAGCCCACTACCACTGTATAGAATGACGAACGCTTTCTGTGGAATGGATGTCAGCATAGGGATTTGCGCTTCCAAATCGGCTAAATTCTTTGAATTAAATCTAAGTGGTCTTACCATTCCCTTACCAAAGATATTTTCGCCTATTACGCATGTTAGCTTAATCTCCTCTTCTCTATCTTTCCATCCGCAAAATGCCACAAGTGGCTTTTTGCGTGGAAGCAGGAAGTACTCCTCAAGAACCATTTCGTGCTTATCATATGTGAAGACATGCAGCTCGTCTTCCGGCAAAAGACAGTTGATATGATTCTCTGTCATATCCTTGTCCTCCACAGCCACTTCTCCATTCAGACATTTCTCCGAGAACTCGCGGAAGAAGTCTCTATCAAGCAGCTTCGATACTTTCAGCAGCAGGTCGGTGTCGAGACTCGTCTTTCCGAATATCTCGTATGTGGCAGAGCTGGACTTGCACAAGTCTTTGGCAAAAGCCGTTACTGAAGGGTACTTTGCCTTTACTTCCTTCAGAATCTCTTGTCCTATATTATATTTCTCCATTGAATTGTATTATTATGTATGTTTATATTTCCAGTTCTCGTTGGTTAGAACCATTTAAAATCCTTGTCAAACAAGTTGGATATTGGTTTGAATAGTCTGCACAGGATAAGTCCGACGACTATCAAGCCTATACGCACTAATGCAGAGCCGCTCATCGTGAATCCGAGCCAAACAAGGTACAGCGGCGAGCACATAGCGGCTATGGTTATCAGCATCATTAGTGATGCGAGGAATGTTTTAATGCCCATATTTCAATTATTTTATGGTATAGTTGTACAATGGTCGCAGACTGTCACCGGCTATCTCGAAAGCCACAATGTCGCGAGCGTACTCGTTGCTTCCTACTTTAGCAGAGAGGAAGAACACGTAGGAGCGATTGCCGTATTCATCGTCAAGGCTCACTATCTTCTGCACTTCATGGTGGCTGTAATCATCATTAGGATGGGCAAGTTGCAGCAAAGGTCTATGCTCCTCGTGCAATTTGCCATCTTCTGATTTGAATTTCACCACACAGTCAATGTCGGGTGCGGTTCCGCCTTCGCCGGTGTCATGCCAGACAGCTGTCACGAGACTGTCGTCAGAGACTATTGTATGGTAAGTCTCGGTAGAGTCAGACTTACCATAGCTCTTATCGAGACTTGTATCGGAAGACTTGTTCAAACATGAAGAGCATATAGACAATGCCAACAAGGCTATGCTACAAAGCTGGAGTATCCTTTTCCCATTCCTCATCGTTTCCATTAGACATATATTCCCGTTTTAATTTTTCGTCTTCAAAATCACTCGTAAACATACATTCTGCCAAAACCTCACCATCCTCTGCGTATTCGGGGTCGAACACAAGTCCTGGGAGAGTAAGCGGTTCTTCCTGTTCATATATGTACGAACCGATATAGACGTATTCCTTGGAAGGCTCTACCTTATCTTTATCTAAAAATACATCTCTTTCGCGTGCAAAATCAGAGTACTCGTCTTCGTATCCTTCGAAATCGTTTAGTTCCCACACAAAGCAAAGCTCGTACATCAACCATTCGAAGAAGAAACGTTCGTTGTTTGCTTCAACAAAGTGGCTATGCGTATCCTCTTGATAAAACATAGGATATAACTTCGGCTCAAACATCCAATTCTGACTTACTTCTTTGACAGTTTCCAGAATTTGCTCTTTGATGTGCTTGCTCCAAAGGCTGGCAACGCAATAGGCATTGTCTTTCTTTACTTTCAGATATATTTTCATGTTCGTTTCGTTTAGACCTTTTATTCTGATAGAGGGAAAATCTGATTGATTACGATTTTATTGCTGTCGTCAAGATACGCTCCGTCTATATCATAAGAAATAGAGACAAAATCATCACCTTCATCACTTGAATAGCAACCTATTCTTTCCCAAAATTCCTCGTGGAAGGCTTTCATTATCTTCTCGTATAGGTCGGGAGCCTTCTCCTGCAACCAAGGGTCGAACTTCTCCCAATAGTCCTCTTCCTCCATGTCTTTGAGAATTGTATCTTGGGCTTCTTTCCATAATGCCAGCAACTTATCCGCTTCCTCGTCAGAGAATTTGACAGTAGCTCCGTTATTATCCCAATTTATATATATTTCTACATCAACCTCTTTCATTGTCAGTTGTATTGTTTAGTTACTTTATGATTGATGACTTGCCAGCCACTCTTTTGCAAGAGTGGTGGCAAAGCCGTAGAAGTCTTTCACGTGAGCATCTGACCATAGCTCTTCGTTGTTTTGAAGAAACTCCAGCAGTTGTTCTCTCAACTCTTGGTCCTCAGTCCTTTCAAGAACCACTCTGATGAGTGTAAGTGCACCGTCGTCACCCCAATTTTTGCGTATCATATTCTTTTGTCGTTTAGTTGTTTTCTTTTTTACGAATCTCTTGCAGAATAGCTTCGCGCATCCACCATACGGCATACGAGGCAAACTTGAAGCCACGCGACTTGTCGAACTTATGGCTGGCACGTAACATTCCGTAACGACTGGCAGCAATGAGTTCTTCGTCAGAGAGTCCCTTGCCCACATACTGCCTTGCTACAGCCTTGACAAAGACAGAACCGAGTTCTGTCAACTCGTTCTCCGCATTGGAGTCGCCCTGCTGGATGAGGTCGATAAGACGCAAAGCCTCATCGTTGTCAATAATAGGCTTCTTTTCACTGTTTGTTGTAGAATTGTTGTTCATCATATCTTTAATGTTTTTAGTTGTCGCGCGAAATTTACCCTGTTTTTCTGAAATAAAAAAATCAGACCATAGAAAATCAACAAAAAATCAACTTTTTGTTGCAATCATATCTTATTCAAAGATAGTGCAAGGTGAATGCAGAACGTCAAGCTTGCTTGAACGTTATGCTGAGCCGCAGCCTATCTTATTCAAAGATACTGAATATGGCTTGGATAATCCAGCCAATAATCATAAAGACGAGTTGTATGATACTTATCAGTATGTAGCCGCCAAACACAACTATCAAGATTCCACATAGAAAGAGAAACATGTCTCACGTCTTTTAAAAAGTTTTGCCTACTCCCTTTGCAGCGTTTCAACTTTCTCTGTTATTATCTCGACAACTGCATCATCGTAAATCAACCTCATACTCATTGAAATAGATGAAGCCGTCCTTCCAATGCTCACAGTTCCACTTGTGGATGTCATCAACAGTAAGAGTGTCACGTTTCAAGACACGTGCGAAATAGGCTAATGCCTCATCCATACTGTTGAACCGCTCGTAACCACACAAAACCGGTTCTTTCAAATGAAAGTCCACACTGACGCGTGTCGGAAAATATTTCCCCTCTGCATCAATACTCAATGAATTATCTACGAACTCACATTTTATAATGTTGCCCCGAAGATATTGTTCTTTGGTATCTACTCCGAGACTATACACCATACTTGCATAAGATACAGACTTGTCTTTACCCTCTTCAAGCAGTTTCTTGTTTAGAAGCGTCCTATACTGGTCATATATCTCTTGAAGGTCATTTGGTTTGCCTTCAATGCGATAGTATACTGTGGTCAAATACTCCATAAAGCATGATTCTATTTTAAATGTGCCTTTCTTTTGTAGCGCACACGAGGCGTAATCTCATAGGTTATTCCTTCGGAGTTATAAGACTGTTGAAGTCGCGAGTCTCAAACTGAGCGGACTCATAGCCATTGATATTGAAGTCTGGGTAAGCGTTGTACTTGTTCTTTGGCACGATTATCTTTTCGAGAGATGTGCAGCCAATGAGCATCGTTGCGTTTATTTCACCAGCACAGCATGTCAATGACGGCTGCTCAAACTCAATCGTCTTTAGTGAAGTGCAGCCGGCAAACGCCATTCGCTCCACAATCTTCACATTCTTGTTTAGATATACAGACTCCAGATGCTTGCAACTTGCAAAGGCTTTGTCATAAACAAGACATTTGCCTCCATCACTTATCTCTATGTTGAGACTTTTCAGTCCGGAACTTCTGAATGCAGACTTGTCGATAATATTCAGGTGACTTGGAATATTTATCTCTTCCAAAGCTTTGCAGCAAGCAAAGGCACCTGCTCTAATCTGGCGCAATGTCTCAGGAAAGGCTATTTCCTTTAAATTATCACAAAGACCAAAACACTCTTTCCCGATAAATTCTACTCCAGGCATTGTTATCTTGAAGAGTTCGTGGCAGCTTGCAAACGCTTCTTCGCCCAAGTCGACAACAGATGCTGGCAACACCATATCATGAAGATTGTTAAGTCCTAGGAATGCATAGTCACAGATTGCCTTCACACCATCTTCCACTTCAACGAACTCCGGATTGCCGAGTACTCTCAACAAGCGAAGTCCGTCCTCGCTGTAGATTGGTCCAGAACACTTATTGCGTCTGGCTTTCTTGATTATTGCTTGATCTTCTTTTGTCAATCTTGTATTCATATCTTCTGTAGTATTAATATTCTTTACTTATATTGTCATAACTCTATTTTGCTTAAGAGAATAAAACTGGGTGCAAAGGTAATGCTTTTTTGCCTTTGCACCCAGTTTAGTTATTCGGAAGAACCGGAATGTGATGCCGGAAAATCAGGAATGGTGTAATTATCGTAGAGTTTTTATAGGTCTGCATTTACCCTTATTGTCCTTCTTGCACAATATCTTGATGCTATAATCGCCTTTTCTGACGTCATCTTTGTTTGGTATTTTCGGCTCAGTCATATTTAAACCATTCCAGTTTACCTCTTTTGCCATATACAATTTCTTTGAAATAGCCATGAAGGTTGCCTTGAGCTTTGAGGCTAAGCTGCCTTCTTCTCCATTCTTATCAAGAAGACTGTTTGCCCATGCTGGCACAAGTACAATATTCCAGAAGTTGGTATAGTAGCGAGGGTCGTATGCTCGTCCCCACAAATGAGAGATGATATAGTTCTGGAAGATAGTATCCTTGCCTGCTCCAATAGTAAATCCGGTTTCGTTAGAGATGAGAGATCTAACGAAGTCATTACCGTCTTTCGAAAGCGTGACAGGAATTTTTATGTCACCATCAATATAATAGGTGTTTCCGTCTATTTCTGAGTGGAAGTAACCTTCTTCTGCATCCTTGTCATTTTTGGTGGTTTTACGGGCAGGTAAAGGAGTGGTTTTGTTTTCCAAGTCCTCGATAAGTTTATTCATTCTTTTATCAACAATATCAGGAGCAAAGAAATAAGACTGTTCAATAGCCCATGTTATGAATTTATCTTCGCCAATTTCGTTAGCCAAAGCTACAATGCCATCAATCTTTGCCAACATCGGCTTGTTGATAGCATTTCTATAGGTATTGTTGTTGTATGTACCTTTAACTTTAAGACCAGATAGGTCGGTCTCTAAGTATTTACGGAATAGCTTCAGGGCTGAGCACTTATCATTAAAAGTGTTCGTTCCGGTCATGGCAATAATTGCTTTCTTAAATTTTTCTGCTATATAGCTTATTCCTTCTACAATAGTTCTGGCGTACAAATAATCACCTTCTTTGAGCAAAGAGTCGACTGCTTCTATGAAGTCATAGCTCTTTGTAGGGTGTAGTATAGCTTTCTTTGCGAATTGTGACACCTCGTATTCGTATCCATCCTTTTTTACGTTCCATGGATAATTTTTCAAGTATTCGCAAATATCTTTCTGAACACTTTTCAGATTTGATACATAATTACGCGTAATGCCCTGTCCATTATACCATTTCGCAAACTCTATAAGAACAGTAAAGGTGTTGTTGTTTGTTGAATTTGCCATAATTCAATATCATTAAAATGTTAATATTATGTATATAAGAGTATTATTCTTCACTCACTTCCCTCAGCTTCTCCCACAGCTTCACCATTGCCAGTGTGTCGAGGCAGCAGTAGTCGAGCAATGCCCGACGAGCCTTCTTTTGCTTTTCTGGCTCCATAAACTGTATCTGAGGATAAATGCTCATTGCCTCGCCGCCATTCTGCACGCCACCACTGAGGTTGTGGTAGTCGAGCTCCGGATCATCGGGGAACAATGCCGGGAGCACCTTCTTGATGGAGAACGAGCCGTTCATGGCAGGCATATAGTAATAGCCGGCACGGAACGGGTCGAGAAGGTCTACGATGTGCGATTCGATGTTGAGAAGATGCGGCGCCAGGTCGGGGAATGCCTCTGCCAGTTCCTTCAGACGCGTACACTCGAAAGCCTTGTTGTAGGCTGTGGTGCAGACGTTGAGCGGGATGTCCTTGCAAAGTTGCTCGGCAAGGGCACGGCGAGGGTCTTCGCCCGATATGCCGAGAAACTCACGATGCTTCAGTTCGCCACCTTCGTGCTCGATGTAATGGAGCGAATACTGGAACGTGACTTGCTGATACGGATGCGTACCCTGATACTTCGGTATCACGGTCTGCTCGGTCTCGAAGTCGAGGAAATAAAGCGGATAGGAGAGCTTCTTCAGGAACTCACCGATAGCCTTCCTGTTGATAAAGGAAGTATTGCCTAATGTGCATTCCAACTGCAACTGCTGTAGGTCGGTGAGCTTCTCCTGTCTCATATCTTCAAGCGACAAGCGGCCTGCGTCCATGTGTTCCAACGCCTTCTTGAAAGACATGCGGTACAGGTTGAAGACTGATGGCGAAGGTATGATATTGTTGCTGCAATAGTTCCAGAACGCACATGCGTAGGGCTTGCGGCAATGTTCAGCCAGATGCAGCTTGGGTTCTGCGCCTTCAAGCACCTTCTTTGCGGCCTTGGCTTGGGCTGCGACTTTGGCATATTCTTCGGCAATGGCTTCGCTAATGTCGTTTATCAGGAAATACTCTTTCACGTCTATTTCACCGTTGAGCACATATTCGTTGTTGATATTCACAAGATAAGTGCCCGTTATGGTAAGCCCGCAATTGGTGAGCACATATTTCTGATACGCCACATCCTGAGCATACACCTCCAGCTCATTAAGGTTGGTGCTGCTTTTCACCTCATAGATGGCATAGCCATGTGGAGTCTTGTGCAGCAGGTCGACGGCGCAATAGCATCCGTCGTATATAAAAGCTGCCTCGGCAATGTTCTCCGCACCTTCGGCAAGGGCTTTCTGTGTGGCTGCTGCCATCGCTCCGAGGTCGAGGCGCTGTGTTCCGTCGGCAGCTGTCTTATAGGTGGTTGCCTCCACGAAATCGCCGAACAGACGCTTAGCCAGTTCGCCCACTTCGGTGCCTGCGTCGAAACGTGCCTGCGTCAATGGGTCGATAACCATTTCTTCTGGTTTGTACTGCTTCAGCCACAATGCTTTGGGACATTGGCAATAAGTGATGTATTTTGATTTTGATAGGTTTGGCATAGACTTTTATAAATAGTTATTTATTGTTTTTTGCGTATAATGCGCAAAAGTTGCTCAAAATTACAGAATATGGATTAAAAGACAAAACAAATGTTCAATTTTTTGGCGGTAAAAGAACGGAAAAAGCGGTATAGGTATCTTGTTATTGATATGATACTGTTTATGTCGCAAGTTTCAACATCATTTCCTTCACTTGGTCGAAGCTCATGGGCTCATACTCGAAAATCTCACCAGTCTCCTTAATCATACGATAACGCAGATGGGTGCGGATATGTGAAATCCCTTCTGGACGATTCAAGTCGTTAACAGTAGGCTGAATAGTGCTCACCTGATGATATTCCACCTGACGATTGTCCTTATCGCTGCTTTCTTCCAACACAATGTCTTCGAAGGTGGTGAGATTCTGCTTTGCCTCCTCTAACAAATCTTTCAAGGTGTCTGCCCAATTCTCGTTGCCCTCTATGCTGTCGTATATTCTGTCCATATATCCCTTGCCTTTGATGGCTTGGAACAGTTCGATGAGGTAAGCGAAACGCTTTTCCATACCATCTGCTATGAATATGTGCGCACGTTGGTGCCAGGAGTTGAAGGTAGATACGGCGAACGACTTCAACACCACTCGTCCATTGGGCAGCGTGGGAATATGAATAGGGTCAAGACATAGCAGCACGACGTGCTTTCCCGACTCCTCCGCCAGTATTTCGGCAATGAGTACATGGGTGTTATAGTCTCTTGCCATAGTACATTTTATCACGACTACCTTCTGCGGCATTTTGGCGAGCGACATCACGCCAAGCTCAAAACGCATCAGTTCTACGGGGTCGAGCCTTATCTTTCTCACCATGCCTTCGCCATATATCTCCTCGCCCTTTTTGCATACAAAACGGGGGAGGTTGCGACTGCGTACACCATAGTAGAACACTACGAGCGGCTTTTTGCGTGGCATCAGAAGATATTCTTCCACCACATCCATTGTTTGGCTTGGCAATAATGTATGTAGTTTATCTTCTGGCAAGAGTAGCGAGATGCTGTTTTCTGCCGTCTGCTTGTCTACCACCGCTACTTCTCCGTTCAGACATTTCTCCGAGAATTCTCGGAAGAAGTCTCTGTCCAGCAGCTTTGATACTTTCAGCAGCAAGTCGGTGTCGAGACTTGTCTTTCCGAATATCTCGTATGTAGCAGAGTTCGACTTGCACAGTTCTCTGGCAAAGGCTGCCACCGAAGGACACTTCGCCTTTACCTCTTTCAGAATCTCTTGTCCTATATGATATTTCGGCACAGTTGCATAAGTCCGTGGCAATATAATCA
>UMGV01029677.1_pt1 | contig 26037 bp, 19 predicted proteins | sample 1965361 | NCBI WGS metagenome assembly UMGV01 (sample SAMEA4836081, study PRJEB28245) | human gut metagenome | biome: gut microbiome; material: fecal sample | place: Denmark | collected 2008
CACATCGCAGGCCGAAAGGCATCATATCAGCACAGTACTTGGTATGAAGTACTGCAGTACTTTGCACGAGATTACTCCAGTACTTTGCACGAGATTACTCCAGTACTTTGCATGAGATTACTGCAGTACTTGGCCGAGATTACTCCAGTACTTGGCCGAGATTACTGCAGTACTTGCAGCAAGTACTAACCCAGTATGCTTAAGATAGCCGTTTTTACCGCTGCTTGGCTAAAAACGTATGAGGGTATAAACAAAAAAAGTGTGCTATCCTTTACAGGAGAGCACACCTTATAATAAGTGTAAACTTAAAAGTGTTCGGCTTAAATGGGTGCTTCTTGTTGTATCATTTATCCACCAAAAGCACCAAATGTAGCGAACACGTAGTTTTTTACTGTTCGTTCTCAGGACGCAGCTGACGCACAGTTTCAGCAGCACGCCACATTTCCATATCGTGCATAGCCTTCAGTTCGGCGTTCAGCTTCTCGCGGTAATCGGGTTTCGAGTTGCTGTCGATAGAAATCTGAGCCTCGTTGCCCGTCTTTACTGACAGGTACAACCACTCCATAACGGGCTTGATAGCCTCGCGGAAACGGGGAGCCCAGTCGAGGGCACCACGCTGAGCTGTGGTCGAGCAGTTGGCGTACATCCAGTCCATACCCTTCTCAGCAAACAGCGGCATAAGGCTCTGTGTAAGCTCCTCAACCGTTTCGTTGAAGGCCTCAGAGGGCGAGTGTCCGTGCTCGCGCAGCACTTCATACTGAGCCTCGAGCAAGCCCTCGATAGCGCCCATCAATGAGCCACGCTCGCCTGTAAGGTCAGAGGTAGCCTCGCGCTGGAAGGTGGTTTTAAACAGATAGCCAGCGCCAATGCCGATACCAAAAGCAATGGTTTTCTCTTCTGCCTTTCCCGAATGGTCTTGATAAACGGCATACGAGCAGTTCAGGCCACGGCCCTCAAGGAACATGGTGCGTAGCGATGTGCCTGAACCCTTAGGTGCTACCATGATAACGTCGATGTCGGCAGGAGGCACTACGCCTGTGCGGTCGTTCCAGTTGATGGCGAAGCCGTGCGAATAATACAGGGTTTTACCGGGTGTAAGATATTGTTTAATTTTGGGCCATATGGCAATCTGACCAGCGTCAGACAGCAACATACAGATAATGGTGCCTTTCTGGGCTGCCTCTTCTACTGAGAAGAGTGTTTCGCCGGGCACCCATCCATCGGCCACAGCCTTATCATAAGTTTTACCAGGACGCTGGCCTACGATGACGTTGAAGCCGTTGTCGCGGAGGTTACCGGCCTGTCCAGGACCCTGGATACCATAACCTAAAATGGCAATTGTTTCGTTTTTCAGAACATCTTTTGCTTTCTCTAATGAAAACTCTTTGCTGGTGACTACTGTTTCAACTACGCCACCGAAATTCATTTCTGCCATATTACTTAAATGTTTTGTGCCCTCCCCTCTCACTTTCAGGTAGGACGATTATTATATAAAAACGTGTTATTTTGTTTATTTTATTGCTGCAAAGGTAATAAATTAAAATGAAATGCCAAATTTTTCTTTCATTCTTTTACAAATTTAACCTTGCTTCGGCACACTTCAATTTTATTTTCGCTGCCTGGCTCTTGCTTCATAATGCGCACGCACCACTCGTTGTCGGCCGTCTGTTGTCTGTAAAACAGCAAGTTATCGCCACCGTGCGACTCGGCCACATAGGCTATCTCGAAGCGCTGCACCCTATGTGTGCGGTGCCAATCAACGGGCCACAGGTCGAGCACATGTTCAATATATTTCACACTGTTAATGTGGCCATTAATGTCGACATCGCTGTATGTGGTGCTTACGGTGCCCACATATTCGGCATCGCCCGTCATCTTTACGCGCGATATTTTGCCTATGGGGCAGGCTTTTTCTGTTTCAACATACTGGTTTATGAGGCCATCGTGCACGGCCAAGATGTCGGCTGGCTGTCGCGTTTCAGTATCAATCATAGCCCAGATGCTTCGTCCATAGCCATACACGGTGCCATCGGTGTCCACCACAGCATAGTTTCGGTCGGTAAAATAGCGCATCACGCCCTCTACCCACGTTTCAACATTGAAGGGTGTATAGGACTTAGGCAACTGTTGCATCTCGATAACCAGGCGCGAGAGCACCCATGTTTTGTGCACGGTGTTAAGATAGGTCATGCCATAGCCACGATCGTTTGAGTGGAAGTCGGCAGCGTTAAGCATGTGGTTGCCCAGGTGCCCTATGAACAGTCGGTGCAAGAGGTCGCAATGAAAGGGCTCGGCCATAAAGGGGTAAGTGCCCACTTTGGGCAGCAGCTGGGGTTTGTTGCTATCAGTCATTTTTTATGTTTTCTATTTCTTTTATTACTTTAGTTTGGGTCTGTTATCAAGATTGTTATAGGCAAGCCTTCTTGTTGGCATGTCCACCTGGCTATGTCGGCTTGCCTTAGCAACCACGCATTAACATATATTTCTACTCGCCCGCCTCGCGTTCTTGGCTATCAAGAAAGTTGGTTACAGCCTCTTCAAAACTGCGCGTTACGGCAATGCGGCCTGAACGGGTGTATTGCAGCAAACAGCCAAAGGCGTTTAGCTTATCAAACAGGTAGGTAATGTCTTCAGTAAGGCCCGTAAGCAGCACGGTGCTGTAAGTGGGGTTTACCTCCATCATGCGACCGTTCGACTTGCGTATAGTGCGCGATATTTCAGGGTTTTCAAGCAGCAAGGGGGTAGATATTTTGTAAAGTCCCACCTCGTGAAAGAACAGTTCGGCATCCGTATAATAGTCGGCCTTTACCACATCAATCTTCTTTTCAATCTGCTTGGTAACCTTCTTTATCTGCTCTTCATCGCTCCACGCGGTGATGGTGTATTTATGAATATCTTTAATGCTGGAAGCCGACACGTTTAGGCTCTCAATGTTTATCTGTCGGCGCGTAAACACGGCCGTAATCTGATTTAAGATGCCCGCAATGTTTTCTGAGTAAACCAGCAATGTATATAGTTTTTTATCAGCTGTCATATTGTGTAGTGTAGGTGTGTTAAACGTTAATTTCAAGCAGCATCTCGTCGACATTCTTGCCAGGAGGCGTCATGGGCAACACATTGTCTTCTTCTTTCACCGCTACCTCAAGCACAAAGGGGCCTTGGGTTGTTAGCATTTGCTGTATGGCATCGGCCAGCTGCGCACGCTCGGTAACCACGGCATAAGGAATGTTGTATGCCTTGCAAATGGTGGCATAATGGGGGTTTAGCATCTTGGTGAACGACTGGCGATGGTTGAAGAACATATCTTGCCACTGGCGCACGTTGCCCAAATAATTGTTGTTCAGCAACACCACTTTTACGGGCGCCTGTTGCTCCATAATGGTGCCCATCTCTTGTATGCTCATTTGAAAGCCACCGTCGCCCGTAAACAAACATACGGTGCGGTCAGGTGCGCCAAAGGTGGCACCCACGGCAGCGGGCAGGCCAAAACCCATGGTGCCCAGACCACCACTGGTAACGATGCTGCGCTTTTTGTTGAAGCGCGAATAGCGGCAGCCAAACATTTGGTTTTGTCCTACATCGGTCACCACGATGGCGTTGCCCTCGGTAGCATCGGCCACAGCGTTTACCACCTCGCCCATGAGCAGAGGGCCCTCGGTGGGATGTATGGCGCGCTGTATCACCTTTTCGTTTTCTTCGGCGTCGTAGGGCTTAAAGCTGTCGCGCCATGCCTGGTGCTCGTTTTTCTTCAGCAATCGGGTGATGGCTGGCAACGACATTTTACAGTCGCCCACCACGGCCACATCGGTCTTTACATTCTTGTCAATCTCGGCCACATCAATATCAAGGTGTATCACCTTGGCCTGCTTAGCATAGTGGTCGAGGCGACCCGTTACGCGGTCGCTGAAGCGCATGCCTATGGCAATGAGCACGTCGCACTGGTTCTCCATCACGTTGGGGGCCAAATTGCCGTGCATGCCCAGCATGCCCACATTGAGGGGGTGGCTGCTGGGTAAGGCCGAGAGGCCCAGTAGGGTGCGGCCCGCAGGAATGTCGGCACGCTCAAGAAACTCGAGCAACTCGTTCTGTGCGCCACCCAACTCTACGCCCTGACCTATGAGGGCCAAGGGGCGCTCGGCATTGTTTATCAGCTCGGCAGCCTGCTCAACGGCGTGCTGCGAGATGGCGGGATAGGGGTCGTAACTGCGTATTGACGACACGTGCATGGGTTGCCATTCGGCAGTGTGTATCTGTGCGTTCTTGGGAAAGTCGAGCACCACGGGGCCCGGACGTCCTGAACGTGCAATGTAGAAGGCACGACTGATGGCCCAAGCCACATCTTCGGGGCGACGTATCTGGTAGCTCCATTTGCTGATAGGTTGCGAAAGGCCCACGAGGTCGACCTCTTGAAAGGCATCTGTTCCTAAGGCGCCCACGCCCACCTGTCCGGCAATCACCACGATGGGGGTAGAGTCCATCATGGCATCAGCCACACCCGTGAGGGTATTGGTTACGCCAGGTCCGCTGGTTACCAGGCAAACGCCCACCTCGCCACTCACGCGGGCATAGCCCTCGGCAGCATGTGCGGCGGCCTGTTCGTGGCGCACCAGTATATGGTTAAAGGCTTTCTTTTCGCCTCGTGTATAATCGTAAAGGGCATCAAAAACGGGCATGATGGCTCCGCCAGGATAGCCAAAGATGGTGGTTACCCCTTCGGCCTTGAGCGATCGCATCAGCGCTTCGGCTCCTGTTATCTGTTCCATAATCAATACTTGTTCTAATTCGTTTCTTTAAATCATTCTTACACCACCTTTATCGGCCGAGCTCACGCTCTGAGCATAGGCTCGCAATGCCTTCGACACCTCGCGTTTGCGGGTAACAGGCTGCTGCGGGCGTGCTGCCAACTCTTCATCAGACAGGCGCACATTGATGCTGCGGTTAGGAATGTCAATCTCTATAATGTCGCCATCTTTTATCTTGCCTATGTTGCCACCAGCGGCGGCTTCGGGCGAGATGTGGCCAATGCTCAAGCCACTGGTGCCACCCGAGAAACGACCATCGGTAATGAGGGCGCACTCTTTGCCCAAGTGCATGCTCTTTATATATGATGTGGGGTAAAGCATCTCTTGCATGCCAGGGCCTCCCTTGGGGCCTTCGTGCGTAATAACAACGCAATCGCCACTCACCACCTTGCCGCCTAAGATGCCTTCACAGGCGGCCTCTTGCGAGTCGAACACCTTGGCAGGACCGCTAAACTTCCAGATGGCAGGGTCGACGCCAGCGGTTTTTACCACGCAGCCGTCTTGGGCAATGTTGCCAAAGAGCACTGCCAGGCCACCGTCTTTGGTGTAGGCGTGCTGCAGGTCGCGTATGCAACCTTCGGCGCGGTCGGTGTCGAGGGTTTCCCACTGCGCGTCTTGGCTACCCATGACGGTAGAGAACTTATGGGCTGGGGCGCTGTGATAAATGCGGTCGGCCTCGGGGTCGATGTCTTGGGCCGTGATGTCATATTTCTTCATAGCCTCGGCCAGCGTGAAGCCATCCACACGGCGGGCATCGCCATGCAGCAGATGGCCCTTGTTTAGCTCGTTCAGTATGCCTAATATGCCACCTGCACGGCCACATTCTTGCACACTATATTTTTGCGTGTTGGGCGCCAACTTACACAAGCAGGGCACATGACGGCTTAGGCGGTCGATGTCTTCCATCTTGAAGTCGACACCCCCCTCTTGCGCCACAGCCAGCAGGTGCAGCACGGTGTTTGTGCTTCCGCCCATGGCAATGTCGAGGGTCATGGCATTGAGGAAGGCATCGCGTGTGGCAATGCTACGAGGCAGCACGCTCTCGTCGCCATCTTCATAATAGGCCAGCGCGTTCTTCACAATTTGTCGAGCAGCCTGACGGAACAACTCGATACGGTTTTTGTGGGTGGCCAGTATGGTGCCATTGCCTGGCAATGAAAGACCGATGGCCTCGGTAAGCGAGTTCATCGAATTGGCGGTAAACATGCCCGAACAGCTGCCGCAACCAGGGCAGGCGCAACCTTCAATTTGTGCCATGTCGTCGTCAGAGACAGAGGGGTCGGCACCTTTCACCATGGCGGTAATGAGGTCGGCATTTTCGCCACGCCAGCGGCCAGCCTCCATAGGGCCGCCCGAACAGAACACGGCGGGAATATTTAAACGCATGGCAGCCATCAGCATACCAGGGGTAACCTTGTCGCAATTAGAGATGCAAATCATGGCATCGGCCTTATGCGCATTGACCATATACTCAACCGAGTCGGCAATAATATCGCGCGAAGGCAACGAATAAAGCATGCCATCGTGGCCCATAGCAATGCCATCGTCAATGGCGATGGTGTTGAATTCGGCAGCATAGCAGCCCATGCTTTCTATCTCTTTCTTAACAATCTGTCCGATTTCGTGCAAGTGTGTATGTCCTGGTACAAACTGTGTGAACGAATTGACGACGGCAATAATGGGTTTACCAAACTGTTCGCGTTTCATACCCGTGGCTACCCATAGGGCTCTTGCGCCTGCCATACGACGTCCTTCGGTGCACACAGCACTTCTCAACTGATGTTTCATGTGTCTTTTTCCTCTCTTTTTAGGCAACGTACTATCAAAATGTAGCCGTTGTCGGTCTTTTGTTATACACAATGTTCTTGATTTGTGGTGCAAAGATAACGAGTTTTTATGTAACAGCCAACGAATAATGATTAGATTTTGCCAAAAACATACAATCTGTAAGAGAAATGCGGCCTCTTACTATCAAATTAATACAATAGATGCACAACAAATAATTAATTGTGCATAAAAATGAATAAAAAACATATATCTATAAAAACAAGAGCGGTAGACTTCACAGGCTACCGCTCTTAATCTCAATAGGCATTAGTTTTTTTCTGATTAAGGCAAAAAGATTGCTTTCAGGATAACAATTGCAAAGGTAAGTTATTTTTTGTTATTACCAAACCTTTTTATCGTTTATTTTTGCCTTATTTTGTTGTGTCCCCACACAATTGCATTTATGCTTTCAGCGAGCCCACAATTTCTTGTACCGAATGGCATCCGTGGTCGTCAAGCCACTGATTTATTCCATCGCGCACCTTTACGGTGATGGCGGGGTCGAGGAAATTGGCGGTGCCAATCTCAATGGCCGAAGCACCTGCCATGAGAAACTCGATGGCATCGGTAGCCGACGAAATACCGCCTAAGCCGATAACAGGAATGTTAACAGCCTTGGCCACCTGCCACACCATGCGCAGGGCAACGGGCTTCACGGCAGGGCCACTAAGTCCGCCCGTAGAGATGCTGAGCAGCGGCTGGCGACGCTCAATATCAATGGCCATACCCATCAAGGTATTGATGAGCGACACACTGTCGGCGCCCTCGGCCTCAACGGAACGGGCTATATCGGCTATGCTGGTAACGTTGGGCGACAGCTTCACAATAAGTGTTTTGTTGTAACGCTTACGCACGGCACGCACCACGCTGGCAGCACCCTCGCAGGTTACGCCAAAGGCCATGCCACCATCTTTCACGTTGGGGCATGATATGTTGAGCTCGATGGCGGGTATGTTGTCAAGGGCATCAATGCGGGCGGCACACTCGGCATAGTCGTCGGGCGACGATCCGCTCACATTTACAATCATGTTGGTATCAATATCTTTTATGTGCGGATAGATGTGCTCGCAGAAATAATCGACGCCCTTGTTCTGCAGACCTACACAGTTGAGCATGCCTTGTGCGGTTTCGGCCATACGCGGATAGTCGTTACCCTCGCGCGGAACCAGTGTTGTGCCTTTTACAATAATGCCACCTATCTGGTCGAGGGGCACGAAGTCGGCAAACTCGATGCCGTAGCCGAAGGTTCCCGACGCGGTCATCACGGGGTTCTTCATCCCCAACTTTCCTAACTTTACACTTAAATCTGCCATGACAATTTGTTTATGTTCAATACAGGTCCTTCTTTACACACACATACGTTGCCCTCGGTGGTTTTCTCAACACAGCACAGGCAAGCACCCACACCGCAAGCCATCTTGTTTTCGAGCGACACCTCGCAGTTGATGCCCTCGGCCTTGGCATAACGTGCCACAGCCATCATCATGGGCTTGGGGCCACAGGTTGATATCTGGTCGAAACGCTCTTGGCTCAACACCGAGTGGTTGGTAACGAAACCTTTCTCGCCTGCCGACGCATCTTCGGTGGTGACAAACACACGGCCTACAGCCTTGAAGAGGTCGAGCTCAAGCAGGTCGGTAGCAGTGCGTGCGCCTAATAGGAAAGTGGGCTCGCCACCCATTTCTTTTATTTGCTGGCCAAAATAAAGCAGCGGAGCCACGCCCACGCCACCTCCTACGAGCAACACTTTCTGAGCCTTATCAGTAGGCATAGTAAAGCCATTGCCTAATGGCAACACGCAGTTGAGCACATCGCCAGCCTTTAGCTGAGCCAAACGGCGGGTGCCATCGCCAATGGCGGCCACAAGGAGCCACAGCTCGTTGGCAGCACGGTCAACAAAATTAATGGAGATGGGGCGACGGAGAAAGGTTGACGGCGACTGGTCAACACGCACCTCAACAAACTGTCCGGGAAGCATCTCGGGCAGAGGCTTATCGTCGGTAAGCTTGATGAGCACATGCTTGTCGCTCAAGGCCGTCACCGACTTTACAGTAAGATCGAGTATGAACTTTTTCATCGATTTGTATGTACGAATGTTTGTTATGACGACAAAGTTACGCATTTTTACATTAAAAATGAAACACAGTGAGGGGCAATGTGGAAAAAATGAAGTAATTTTGCATCAGACTATTATTTTATCAAGCAAAACATGACAGACCATCACTATACTTTGCCCGCCGAATGGGAACCACAAGCGGGGGTTCAACTGACTTGGCCTCACGAAGACACCGACTGGCAACCCTATCTGAAAGAAATAACGCAAACGTTTGTTGAGATAGCACAGGCGGTGGCACAACGCGAGCCACTGCTCATTGCCGCTCGCGACACTGAAGCCGTGCGCCAGCTGCTGGAAGAACGCCTTACTGAGGCAGAAATGTTGAACGTGCACCTGTTTGCTTGCGATAACGACGACACATGGGCACGCGACCACGCCTTCATCACACTTACTGCGAAAGGGGCACCAGCACGCCTCGCCGACTTTTGTTTCAATGGTTGGGGCGAAAAGTTTGCTGCCAGCAAAGACAACGCGCTGAACCGTAAGCTGTATGATGCCGGAGCCTTTAACGGAACGTATGTTGACGAGAACAACTTTGTGCTGGAAGGCGGTTCGATAGAAAGCGATGGCCGAGGCACTATTCTTACCAGTAGCCAATGTTTGCTGGCACCACATCGTAACCAGCCGCTCACACGCCAAGAGATTGAAGAACGGCTGAAAGCATCGTTGGGAGCCGACCGTGTGCTGTGGGTAGACCATGGCAACCTGGTGGGCGACGATACCGATGGACACATCGACACCATTGTGCGCATGGCACCCAACGACACCTTATTATACATAGCCCCCACACTGCCCAACGATGAACAGTATGCCGATTTCAAGGCGCTGGAAGACCAGCTGCGCACCTTACGCACGGCCGAGGGTAAGCCCTACCGTCTGCTGCCATTACCTATGAACGATGCTATTGTGTATGACGACGAGCGGTTGCCTGCCACCTATGCCAACTTCTTGGTTATCAATGGGGCGGTTATCGTTCCCACCTATGGTCAGGCTGAAAACGATGAGGCTGCAAAACGCATCATTGCCGAGGCTTTCCCCGAACACGACATCATTGGCATTGATGCAAGCATCATCATTCGACAACATGGCTCTATTCATTGTCTTACCATGCAATATCCTAAGGGAAGCTTGGTGTAAAATGAAGTAAAAACAAGAATAGAAATAATGAAAGAAATACATCTTAACCAATGCCCGCTTTGCGAAGGCACATTGCTTGTTGGAGCCCATAATCAATACCGGATAGTACAAACATTAGGTCATGGAACCTTTGGTGTCACTTATTCTGCTGAAATCTGTAGGGGGAGAAAAGCTGGTGGGAAAGTATGTATAAAGGAGTTTTTTGTACAGGGCATCAGTTCTCGTGATGAGTCTGGCAATGTCTCCACGCTTTCTGATACAATTCCTATTGAGCAATGTAAGGCCGAGTTCATAGAAGAAGCAAAGAACCTGATGATATTGAATCATCCGAACATCATCAAGGCGCATGAAATATTTGAAACGAACGGCACGGTGTATTATACAATGGATTATGTTGAGGGAGAGAATTTGAACACTTACATTAAATGTAAGAACATTAGCATTGACGAGGCCGTGAGTATCACTACAAAAATAGCTTATGGCTTGAGCTATATGCATGAGTCGCGGCACATGCTACATCTTGACCTTAAACCTGGCAATGTGATGAGACGTTCGTCTGACGGACAAATATTCATAATAGATTTTGGACTGAGCCGTTATTTCTCAGAAAAAGGAACATCGGGAACAGACTTGCCAATCGGACTTGGAACCAAAGGATACGCCCCTGTAGAACAGTCAGAATTCAGAAACAGACGGGACAACTTCAAAGCGACAATAGATGTGTATGCACTGGGCGCCCTGTTTTATAAACTGATTACAGGAGAGACGCCTCTCCCAGCTAATGTGTATAAAGCAAATCCGTTGCTTCTGTCACAAAAGTTGGACGAAGATGCTTTGCCGCAAAATATAAAATATGTCATAGAGAAAGCCATGCAGCCATCGCCTGACAAACGGTACCAGTCTGTCATGGATTTTATCTATGAACTTAACGCTGAAGAAAGGAAACGCAGGAAGAAAGGATTCTTGCTGACTGTTGTTGTCATGGTGGCAATGGTTCTTACAGGGTATGTCGCCTCAAACCTTATGGAAAAGCCTAAGGATGCAAAAACGGCTTATTATAACAATATTGGCAATTATGTATTTGAACTGCAAGAAGCAAATCAAGGGGCGAATCATTACGGTGAGATAGAACATTATAAATTTTTGAGCAATGGTACAGGTTTTTACCTGTTTGAGTCATGGCATGATACATCAGAATGTGGCGACCCTGACTGTAGCCTGGAGGCTCGCACTGATACGACCACGTTTACATATAAAGTGATAGCTCCAGACAAGATACAATTCAAGAAAGGATTGTCGGGCATGTGCAGCTCGTTGGCAACTATCACCTTGGACCAAGATAGCCGGCAGATTATTGTGGATGACGAAGATTTTCCACTCCAACTGATAAATCCGGAGAAGATAGACTGGGAAGGAATAAACAAGATATTAAACAATCAAAACGGAATGTAATATGACAGAAGATACAATAATCAACGAAAACGGCGTCTCTGATGAAGAGCTCGTAACGGTGGTGGGGTATGAACTTCCAAAAGATGAAAAAGTTTGCGACAACCGTACCAGCAATAAGGGGAAAGGAGCTTGTAATGGAATAAGACAAAGACTACACAATATAAGACGATGCTTTACCAGTACCTATCAGAAAAGAAATCCTGTGGTCAATGCCGTCTTGTCATTGGTTTTCCTTTTTGTCATCCTTGTTTCCTATTCTTGTATAAAGATTACCTTTTTCTTTAGTTGGACGTTTGGACTTGTAGAATTGTTCTGTTCAATGTATTTTATGTACTATATGTACCAGTTTGTTGTCAGAAATAAAAAAGATGCCTTCTGGTACACATGGACGGGAGGCGTGTTTGCCTGGACAATGATGTTCTATTTATTTTTCTTATTCATAATAGCAATGGAACAGACTGAAGAAACTCATTCCAGTGACTTGTGGCTTCTTGCAGTCAGCCTCGTTTGCTCTGTAATTCTTAATACGTTATGTGCATTTTTGACATGGCTTGTCATGCAATTGAAGAAATATAGAGCCACAGCCTGGACGTTGCTTGATGTCCCTCACGAACGTTCCTGTTCAAAACTTGAGCGATTGTCGTTCGGGGCGTTATTCGTTGTATGGCTACTGCCAATCGGTGAATTTGTATATGACGATTACAAGAGAAACGACCCAGAATCTCTATCTCCTACTCACCAGACATCGAAGATAGGAGATAATTATTATGAAGACATTTGCTTAAAATAAATAATATATAAGATATGAGAACACTACGTATAGGACTGCTGCAACAGCACAACACCGCCGACTGCTCAGACAATATGCGCCGACTGGCAGAAGGCATTGCCCAACTGGCACAACAGGGGGCACAGCTCATTGTTCTGCAAGAGCTGCACAACGCACTATACTTCTGCCAAGTGGAAAGCGTTGACAACTTTGATTTGGCAGAACCCATACCCGGACCTTCGACCGACTTCTACGGTAAACTGGCCAAGCAGTATGGTGTGGTAATAGTAACATCGCTGTTTGAGAAACGTGCTCCTGGGCTGTATCATAACACGGCCGTAGTGATGGAAAAAGATGGAACCATTGCGGGCAAATATCGTAAAATGCACATTCCTGACGATCCCGCCTACTATGAGAAGTTCTACTTCACACCAGGCGACCTGGGTTTCAACCCCATACAAACCAGCGTGGGCCGACTGGGCGTGCTGGTATGCTGGGATCAGTGGTACCCCGAGGCAGCACGACTGATGGCACTGCAAAGCGCCGACCTGCTCATCTACCCCACCGCCATAGGCTATGAGAGCAGCGACACACCTGAAGAGCAACAGCGCCAGCGCGAGGCATGGACCACCGTGCAGCGTGGTCATGCCGTGGCCAATGGTTTGCCTGTAGTGAGTGTAAACCGTGTAGGACATGAGCCCGACCCCTCGGCACAAACAAACGGCATCGAGTTTTGGGGCAGCAGCATGGTGGTAGGTCCGCAAGGCGAAATGCTGTATCGCGCGCCTGAACACGACGAAACCAGCGCCATCATTGAGGTTGACCTCGACCACAGCGAGCAAGTGCGCCGTTGGTGGCCTTTCTTGCGCGACCGCCGTATCGACAAATATACTGACATCACTCGTCGGTTTATCGATTAAAGAAATAATTACACAACGCGTTATCGATAAAAGAAATCACACAACGCGTTATCGATAAAAGAAAAGGTCCATTGGTAAAAATGTTGTTAAAACGACATTATGCCAATGGGCTTTTTTTATTCATTTCTTTTAGTTTACCCGAAAGCAAATGCGCTTCAAGACAACAGCAACGATAACTGAAACGAAGCTGAAAGCAAAGGCCAAAACAAAGTAAACAGGATAACCATAATAACGCTGTATAGCACCCGAATAGATGCCCGACGCAGCGCATGAGAAAAAGAACAGGGCTATGCCGATAGAATAAAACACATGCTTATACTTACCACAACTGTAGTAAGCTAAGAAACTGACACAGGCGGTGATGGCAAACCCTAAACCCATATTGCCCACAAACATACACACATTTACGGCCAGCAACGATGCCGATGCCAAGCGACTAAGCACACCCCCCATCAAGGCAGGCAACAAATTGGCAAACGACATGGGTACAATGCTTTTGGCCGTGCGGTAACGTTTCAGCAGGCGTATGCATAAGAGGCTACCCACCGACATACCTATCACGCCTACGGTGCCCTGGGTGAACGCATACTCTTGCGGAGAAAGGCCCAAGCCGCCACGATGAGCCGAGTCGATAAGGAACAACGACATCACCATAGCCGTGAAGCCTTGCGGAAGAAGATAAAGAAGGAAAAAGACGGGGCCAATGGTTACCGACTTTTTGCCAAAGAACAATCGCAACGTATGCATCATCTCGCGCCACGTAGCAATGCTGCCCATATCGACGGTGGGAGCATCGTCGGTATCGGTGCGCCAGATGCGTATAAGATGGTAGAGCCACAGCACAGCATAAACGCCAGCTGCCAGCCGCAACACAAAGGTCCAAGCATACGATACGTTTCGGGTTACCACCTCAAGATTGCCCGCCAACATTGACAATACGCCCAGTCCGAAGAGCACGGCCAACGAATGATAAACCACAAACATAGGGCGCAACATCACGGGATAAGGATTAATGGTGATGTATTTATACTTACTTTCGGCCACAACATTGTGTATAGTGGTAGCTACTGACAAAGCAAACAGCAACAACATGATGTATTGAAACCAATAATCGGAGCCTAAGGCTTCAGACATCAACAACAATAAAACAGCGATAACCAGTTCAGAGGTCAGTATCCACACCTCTTTGCTCCACCCCACTCGCTTAAACAGCAAATGACAGAAGGGACGCAGCATAAAGGGTAAACACAACCATGAAATATTAAAAGTAACGGTAGTATTGTTCAAGCCCATGCGCTTGAACATCACCAAGAGAAGGAAAATAAAGGCAAACGGCAGTCCGTTGGCTATGCTGATTGTTGCAAGCCAAATACGATCGGCAACCGAGATGTTGCGATACGGTCGTATGATACGTTGTGGTAAAAGCGGACGACTATCAGTTGTCATTTTGTCTTTAGTATTCTTCTTATAGTTTGTTACTATTTACCAAATGTTGTGTTGTAAGGAAAAATGATTGACAGGTATCAGTGTGAGGGCGATGCTTTCTGCCAGCCCATACGCTGTAACAGCAGTAGCGCATCACACCGATACCTGATCATCAAAAAAATTATGAGAGGATATTATTATTCTTTGTTTTCAACCTTCTTGCCAAAGTTGGGGTCAACCTTAACGAAGAAGCAAACAAGAATTGTGGCGGCGCAGCAAATCATGGTCCACACGAAAAAGTGGCGGTAACCAATGGTTTCTTGCAACCAGCCAGCGGCCATACCCGGAAGCATCATGCCCAAAGCCATGAAGCCAGTACAGATAGCGTAGTGTGATGTTTTGTGTTCGCCCTCTGAGAAGTAGATGAGGAACAACATATACGCTGTAAAGCCGAAGCCATAACCAAACTGCTCGATAAAGACACACAGGTTAACGGTGAACAGCGAGTGATCCTGGAAATAGCTCAGATATACGAAGGTGAGGCAGGTGAGCGACATGCTCCAAGCCATAGGCAGCAGCCACTTCTTCAGGCCACCCTTAGCAGCAACAATACCGCCAATGATGCCACCCAGCGTAAGGCCAATAATGCCCACGGTGCCATAAACCAAACCTACCTGACCAGTGGTAAGACCCAAACCACCCTTGTCGATAGAGTCGAGCAAGAAGGGGTTAATCAGTTTCACCAGCTGAGCCTCAGGCAAACGATACAGCAACATGAAGACGATAGCCACCAAAGCCTGCTTCTTGCAGAAGAACGACTTGAAGGTAGAGAAGAACTCGGCCATGAGGTTCGATGCCGTAACGTTTTCAGGAGCGTGGTCGCTCTGCGGACGCGGCAGGATTATGCTGTGATAGATAGCACACATCAAGAAGAAGATTGACAGCACAACAAACACTACGAGCCAAGCCATAGGAATGTTGCCCGATGTGCCAGCGAAGGTAGCCTTCGTAGTGGTCTTCAGCTTATTGTCGATGTGGAAGATGAGGTAAGCAGGTTTATCCCAGTTTTCAGCTGTAAACTCGAAGCGGGGCGCAAACTTAGCCTGCTCAAGCGAGATACTCTGGTCGCCATCTTTAAAGGCAAAGTTGAGCACGATGGTCTCGCCCTCGGCGGGCTTCTGCTGCAACTTCACGCCTGCAATGGCAATGTTGCTAACCACGTTCGAAGCCGTAGCCTTTTCCTCTTCGCCAAAGGTGTCGTGCACCCATTTTGTGAAGGCCGATCCCCAGCCCTCGTTGCTGGTCTCGGCAGCAGTAGTAGCCACCGCAGCCTTAGCCTCTTCTTTTGCGATAAAGCCATTGGCCATATTCAGCGCCTTAATGCTATCAGTGAGCTGTGCAATTTTGTCTTTTGCACCAGCACCCTCTTTGGCATCAACCGCTACGCCAGCCTTTACCACAGCATCGGTAAACACAAAGCAGTTTTCGCCATCAGCCGCTGTCTGTGCCATAGCGTTGGCCGCAAACTGTGGCAAGGTGAGCGTGTTAGTGTATTGTGGCGAAGCCTCAATGGTAACCTCGGCAGGTGTTAAGCCCGTACCCGTTTCAATCAAGCCAGCCACGATAACGAGCAAGCCCTGACCGGCAACGGTAGCTATACGGTAGAAGGTGCTACGGATGCCCACATACAACGACTGTTCGTGCTCAGTAAGCGCATGCATGTAATAGCCATCGGCAGCAATATCGTGCGTAGCCGATGAGAACGCCACCAGCCAGAAGAAGGCCAGCGTGAGGCGGAAGAAGAATGGTGTGGGGATAGAGAACGCTATACAAGCAAACGCGATGGCAATGATCCACTGCATGGTGGTGGTCCACCAGCGTTTTGTTCGAATAAGGTCGATAAAGGGGCTCCAGAAGGGTTTGATAACCCAAGGCAGATAGAGCCATCCTGTATAAAGAGCGATATCGGTATTAGATATACCGAGACGTTTATACATGATAACCGAGATGGTCATCACAGCAACATAGGGCAGACCCTCTGCAAAATACAGAGTAGAGATCCACGCCCATGGATTTACTTTCTTTAATGCTTTCATTTACGGTTTTTGTTTTGTTCTTAAGGGGTAATCATCGTTCTCTCCCAAGAAGATGGAAGAAGAATGTAGCTGAAAAAGAGTTTAGGAACAAAGCCAGCAAACGGTTAAGAAGTTCCGTCAAGCCATCTTTGCTCCCAAACTCTTTTTAATATTGCTTATTTATAGATACTCTTGATCTCAGCGTTGCGATAGTAGTGCAACAAAATCTGATTATAGTCGTATCCCTGTGCGCCCATAACGGCAGCACCTATCTGACACAGGCCAACGCCATGTCCCCATCCAGCACCAATAAGGGTGAACTTCTGCGGAACGCCGTCCTTCACATCGTCTTTATCAACAACGAAGGCGCTGCTATACAGGTGCGATGTGCTTAGCACACGACGTATCTCAAGCTCCTTGCCAATGGTGAATGAGCGCTTTGAGCCTACAATCTTCAACTTGCACAGGCGTCCGCTCACGCCACGCTCTACGGGAACGAGGTCGATAATGTCGCCAAGATCCATCTTTAGTTTTTCAGTGATGAGGTCGTTCAACTCTTTCTGAGTGTAAACCACACGCCAACGATAGAAGTCGGTGGTTTCTTGGTCAAAGTCGTTCAACACCTGAGAGAGGATTTCTTTATCGTGCGTATTGCAGAAAGCATCGGGGGCCGTGCGTATCCAGTTGTCGGCATTAGCCTCGATGGTAAGGTCAGGAATAACGTCTTCGTCCTTCACGCCCTTAGCCGTGTCGCGCACAGCCAGCAGGTAAGGCATCTTGATGTTTTCCCAGCAATACTGATACTCTTCACTTACGCCACCACAGCTTTTGCTGAAGCGTGCGTCGCAAATCTCGCCTTCCGACATCAATATCTTACCACGTGTTGCAGCAATAGCCTTGGCCACGTTGGGGCTTGTTTCCTTCGTGATGCCCTGGTAGCGCTGGCAGTGGTCGTCGGCGCAAACGTCAAAGATGGTATGATCTTCGCGGTCGTACCACTTAATCAGTTCGTCGTCTTTCTTGATGAACGAGAAGAAGCTGTTAGTGCCTTCCTTCAGTTTCTTGCGCTTATCCATCTGCGCCAGCAGCCAGCTACGTGAGATAACTGAGTGGGCTTTGAGCAGCTCAAGACTTGAAGTGGCGCTCATCTCGCTTGAGATTACGCTTTCAAGATACTTCTCAACGGGAAGGTCGTTGATGGCACAAATCTTATCGGCATCAACTACGAGTCGTAGTGTGCCCAAGAAGGTTTGCGTTTCTTTACGTTCCCAGTGGAAGTTGACACCGATGGTTACATCGTGCAACGAGAACGAGCTATCTTCGGTTGACGGGTGGAAGGTGAGCTCGCGATACTGTGTGCCGTTCCAAAGGATGCCTCCTTCAGAAAACTCTACCACCTGTTCGCCCACAATCTGCTCGCCTTTGGCGGTGTAGGGGCTGTTCAGCGAGAAGGCAATTTTCTCACCACTAACGATGCCCACTGACACACAAGGCTCCTGACCATCGGTAGGAAGCTTTTCGGTAGCAGTGGCGGCCACGATGTCTTTCAATCGTGCCACGATGCCATCCATCACCTCTTGTGTGATGCCACACTCTTTGATGATAGCCTCGGCACGTTCGGGGGTAAGGCCCTCGAAGTCGTTAGGACGCGGTGTGATGAGCATACCCGACATATCGAGCGAGCCAGGGCTTACCAGCACCTTCTCGTTTTCGTCTTCAGTAAAGTAGCAGTCGGGGCGGTGCTTTTCGCGCGGAATCACTACCATGATAAACTCGTTGCCCTGTTTCCAGGCCACCACGTTCATCATAGGCTCGGTCTCGTCGGCACGCAGCGGCATAGCCTTATACAGCTGACGGAAAGCCTTCACGCCGGCCTCGGCGCTTTGGCTGGTTATTGCCATCACGGGGCACAAGAAGCCGCGCACCTCAGCAATAACGGCGTCGCCATTATCGGCCACCACGTTCAGGTTTCGGCTCAAGCGCTGCCATCCTGTTTGCAAGGGCAGAAGGCCACTGGTGCCTGCCTGCAGGTGCATATGGTCGGGAGCCGAAGCGCCACACTTAGGTCCGTTATAGAACACCATAATTTTAGGATAGTCGGCCAGCAGTTTATAAATCTCGCCTACGTTCTCCTTGATGCTTTGTGGCACATGCTCATTCTTAGGAATGGTGAAGTGTGTGGGCAAGATGGGGAACGGGTTAACGAGCAGTGTGAAGCCCTCTTTCAAGGCAATCTCTATCTGCTGTTCCGGACGGTTCTTGGCACAAAGGAAGCAAGCACGCTGCTTCAGTGTTTTTTGGTCTATTTTGGCTCCCGTCGATACCAAACGGGCTGGGTTGAATTGTAGCCTAATTGTGTTCTCGCCAACTGAGAGGTCACGAGTCTTCACATTCCGCAAGTCGCGGAAGCGGAGCCGTGTATCATCCCAGGTCTCCAGCTGGCGGTTAAAAAAACGTTGCAGCGAGCTATCGTCGCTGATGTCTTCTTTGCCTTGGTGCATCTGCTGGCGGGCAATCACCTCCATGGTGCGCAGGCGATCCTTATACAGGTTGTTAGCATTGGTCTTCTCGATGCTGAGCGAAGCATCGCTGTTACCACCCCAACGGCGGCAGCAGTACAGTTCGTCGTAGATACGACCGATACGATACTTGCGGCTGAACATCAAGCCCAGTGCATAGTCTTCACCATAGCTGGTGTTAGGGAACTGAATTTGGCGTACCAGCGGTGTGAAGAAGGCACGTGGAGCACCCAAGCCGTTGATGCGCAATGCGTTGTTAGGTCCGTTCTGGTCGGTCCACTCCTTGTGGTCAATCAGTCCGGGAGGCAGTGTGTTCAGTTCAAAGTCGCAGATGCGGTAGCTACCAATAATCATGGCAGCCTTCTGCTCGTGGAATGCCTTAACGATGGTTTCGAGCGTCTGGGGCGACGAGTAGATGTCGTCGCTATCAAGCTGCACGGCGAAGCGTCCGCAGCGGCTGTCGCTTACGGCAACGTTCCAGCATCCGCCAATGCCCAGGTCGGTACGCTCAGGAATGAGGTGTACGAGGTGCGGATTGGATTTCTCCAGCTCGTTCAATATTTCGGTTGTTCCGTCGGTCGAGTGGTTATCAACAACGATAACATTGAAGGGGAAGTCGGCCTTCTGTCCGAGTGCCGATTTCACTGCGTCGGCCACGGTCTTCACGCGGTTGTACACAGGAATAACGATAGAAGCCTCGTTCTCGAAGTGCTGCTCGTCAAAGTTGGGGTCGGCATATTTTGAGGTGTCTACCAATGCACCGATAGCCTCAAGGTGGCAGGTAGCAGCCTTTTCCATTTCAACCTGTACCTCGCGGTTGCGGGGGTTCACATAGTCGAACTGCTTAGCGCCGCTAAGACGGGTATCGAGCTCGATGTCGGTATACAAGAATTCGTCAATGTGGAACAGGTGTCCTTTACGGCTGAGGAAGAGACGCAGGTCGTAGAAGCCCGCAAACTTATAGTCGGCAGGATTGCTTTCAGCCCATTCTTGCAACAAGTCGGTTTTGATCAGTACAAGCTGTCCAAAGTCGAAGTCGTCACGCAAGCTACCCCACTGATAGTCGATAACGGGATGCTTTGTCGTTTCGCCATTAGCTACTGAGAAGTGATCTGAATACACCATAGCGGCATCCGAGTCGGCAGCCACGCGCAGCATACGCTCTAAAGCATAATAGCCCAGCTCCAGTTTTGTGGGCTTAATGCTCAGCAACACATATTCGGCTTCGGCGGCCTTTGCAATGGCCTTCAAACTTTGGGTTGAAGCTACATTATCAACAACTATCTGGGAACAGCCTTCAGGTGCCTGCGTTTCAGCGGCAAAGTCGGCTGTCACCAACAAATTCACATGCTGCACGGTTTTGCTTCGTTGCAGCTCTTGCAACAAATCCTCGCTTGTCGAAAGGTTGTCACAGAGTAAGAAACAATCAATTTTTCCCCTCATTGTTATAAATAAATTGTTTAATAAAATTTAAGTTCCATATAAAGCTACACAACAGTTACTGAGTCTTTCGATAAAGACCCCAAGGTGGTATCTTTCTTGCAAAGATAGAATAAATATTTGACCATACGAAAGAAAACAAGCAATATTTTCTCTTTTCAATGGTGTTAGTATTAAATTTTCAGTCAATTACATACCTTTGTCATGTCTATATGACAAAGTGTGCTCGCCCCTGTGCCCAAAATCCGAGGCACAGGTCGAGCACATTTCGTTATTGTTTTTAATCGTTTAAGGCATAGGTAACGGTCGACACCACACGCACCTTTTTAATATAAGGCGTGTTAGCATCGCGATCGTCGATAGAAAACTGTCCTTGGTCAGCACGAACAATCTTGCCCAGCTTGCTCTTGCTGCTGTTAGCAAACTGCTGTGCGGTGCTTTCGGCATTGGCAATAGCCTCTTCCATCATTTTAGGCTTCATATTCTTGAACGACACATACTCGTAGCTGACGCGGTTTTCATATTCGCCACTCACGATGGCAATGCCCTGTTTTAGCAGTTCGCCTTGCTGAGCAATGAGCTTGCGCACCAGGTCGACATTGCGCGACGTAACAGTGATAATTGAGGTAATGTTGTAACGATAGTCGCGTTTATTATCCGAGTATTGGTTAGCGTTCATATCAATCACCACGGGGGCGTTCACACTAATCTCGGCATCTTTTATGCCACCGTTGTTTAAGAAACGTCGTATCTGCGCCTGTGTTACCGCAATGCGCTGATACAGCTGTGGCAGGTCGTTGCCCAGTTCTTTCGACACGATGGGCCACGTTACCTTATCGGCGGGCACCTCTTTTTCGGCCAAGCCCTTTACCACCACCTTACGGTCTTTATCGGTAAAGTGGTCGATGCCGCTTTTCACACACAACCCAAGAATAACGATACCCAGGGCAATGAGTGCTGAGGGCAGAATGTTTTGCAATGTTGTTTTCATAGCTCAATGCTGTTTGTGTGGTTATTGATTTTTAAACAAGTCTTTTATGCCACCAAGGCTGCCCAGCAAGTTTGTGGCCTCGTAAGGCAGATACACGGTTTTGGTTTGTTCGCCATCGGCCAGCTGCTGCATCATCTGTATATACTTTTGCGCCAACAGATAGTTGGCAGGATTGGTGCTCTGCCCCACAGCCTGCGTTATTTTATCTATCGCAATGGCCTCGGCCTCGGCTTTACGAATACGCGCCTGAGCCTCGCCCTCGGCACGCAGAATTTCTTGCTGCTTAGCTGCCTCGGCACGGTTGATGGTACTGGTTTTCTCGCCTTCCGACTGCAGAATGACGGCCTGCTTTTCTCCCTCAGAGGTAAGAATAGTGGCACGCTTGTTACGCTCGGCCTGCATCTGTTTCTCCATAGCCTGCAGCACGCTTGCGGGCGGTATAATGTCTTGCAGCTCAACGCGGTTCACCTTGATGCCCCACTTATTAGTAGCATCGTCGAGCACGGCGCGCAGCTTGGTGTTAATGGTGTCGCGCGAGGTAAGCGTCTGGTCCAGCTCCATCTCGCCTATGATGTTACGCAGCGTGGTTTGCGTCAGCTTCTCAATAGCGTTGGGCAGATTGTTTATTTCGTAAACGGCCTTAAAGGGGTCAACAATCTGAAAGTAGAGCAGCGCATTAATCTGCATCTGTATATTATCTTTCGTGATAACGTTCTGCTTATCAAAGTCGTACACCTGCTCACGAAGGTCGATGGTGTGGGTGTAGACGTAGCGTCCGCGTATGAGGGCCACGATGGGTTTGGGCTGGTCGATAAACGGTATGATAACGTTTATGCCTGGGTTCAGCGTAGCATAATATTTGCCCAAGCGTTCTATTATCTTTGTCTCGCTCTGCGAGATAATGACAATCGATTTCTTCACAAAGATGATGACCAGCAACACCACGGCCACCAGCGCAATAACAATAATCTGATCCATAGCTAAAGTATTTTTTAGGGTTAATGTATGGTGGTAATAAAAATTCAGTCTACACTTTCAACAGTAACAATCACGCTCTCATGCCCCACTATGCGCACACGCATGCCCACCTCTAAGGGGTCTGAGTCGGTGCTCATGGCTTTCCAGTCGTCGCCATCCAGCTTCACACGGCCGTAGCCACCCGCGGGTATCGTTTGGCTCACGGTGCCTATACGCCCAATGATGGCGTCGGTATTGCTCGGCCGTTCATGCCCGCCCCTATGCAACAAGGCATTGAGCTTAGGGCGAATGAAGAAGATAGAGGCCGCCGACACTACGGCAAACAACAACACCTGAACCCATAGCGTAGCATCAAATGCCGCTGCCACAGCCGAGGCCAAAGCGCCAATGGCGAAACAGGTAACATAGAAGTCGCCCGACGTTAATTCAAGCGACAGGCATACTATGGCAATGATGGTCCAGAGCAGCCACATGTGTGAAAGGATGAAAGTCATATTCTTTTAGTTGACAAGTTGACAAGTTGACGAGTTGACGAGCTGACGAGCTGATAGCTGAAGAGGGACTAGGGACTAGTGCCTCGTGACAAGCAACATATTAACGAGCGATGGTGAGGCCAGGCCACTGGTCGGTGCGGAAGGGCGAGGCGGGCAACAGTGCTCCGTTACACAGGTTGCAGTCGGGGTTGTCGGCCCAAGCATAGCGCACAGCGAGAGGCATGGGCACAGCGGCTGCCGATACCACCACGCTGCCATTCTCGATACGAGCGTCGGCCCAATGAAACTGTCGGTCGGCGCCAGCAATAGCAAAGCCGCGCAGTGCCCCACCGTCCTTGGTTTTCAGGCCGCCATCAGTATGCTTGAAGCTGATGCGTATCTGCCCCTTCTCAATGGTATAGTTATCATAGATGGGGCCCGAATAGGCTATATCTTCGCCGTAAGCCAGATGTCGAGCGGCCAAGCCCAGGCGGTTGCCTGCCGTAGCTTTATCAATAGGATGAATATCTTCGGCCATACCAGCATCTATCAGCACGGCCATGCCGGTGCCGTCAACGTGCAGGGTGTTGAGCTGTGCCTCGCGCAGCTCGGCCCACTCCGACTCGGTAGGCTCATTTTTTCGCTCCATATAGTTGGCCAACTGTGCGATAATGAATGGGAAATCTTGCTTCCACAACGAGCGCCAATCGGCTATCATCATGGGCAGCAACTGGCGATAGCGGAAGGCGCGCGGAGCGTTGTTCTCGCCCTGATACCAGATGGCGCCCTTCACAGCATAGGGTGCCAGCGGACGTATCATAGCATTGTATAACACGGTGGGTATGAAGGGATTGTCTACTGGGTTGAAGGGCACCTTGCCAGCATCGGTAAGGCTGGTAGCCAACTGCATCTTCCACTCGCCACCCAGCGGCAACACATCGTCGCCACAAGCTATGCTCATATTGGTTGCGTTGCCATGCAAGCCACCAGCGCCACCCGTGTCAAGCACCTTAACGGCCAGCACGGCCTTTCCAGCTTTTACCAGCGAGGCAGGTATGGTATAGTTTCTATTAACAGGGCACTGCTCGGTGTGGCCCACCTCTACACCATTAAAGTAGGTAACGTCCATATCATCAATCATGGCCAGCTGCAAGCGCAGGTCTTTGCCTTCCCACGTCGCAGGTATGTCAATGGTTTTTCTATACCATACAAAGCCATCAAAATTACCATACCCCACCTCGTCTATTTTCTGAGGCTGAGCCAGCGTTTGCCACTGTGCCACATCATATTGCGGCTGTGCCCACAAGGCGGTGCCATCGGCTTGCATGCTGCCTTCTTTCTGGCCCACAGTGTTCATCCACTCGCGCAACTCGCGCTGATATTTGGTTTCGTGCTCAGCGGCCGACAGTTTGTCGTTGGCTATTTCTTCTACCGTGGGGCGGAAGTCGGGCAACGTCTTCAGCGTCTCGCCACTTATCCAGGTTTCTATATCGGTGCCACCCCAGCAAGTCATAATCAATCCCACGGGCACATTGCGCTGCTGGTTCAGGTGCTTGCCAAAGAAATAGCCTGTGGCCGAAAACTGCTTCACGGTTTCGGGCGAACACATTTCCCACGTGTGGGTTTGCTTGGGCAGGCCATCGGCGGGCGTGCTGCTTATGGCGTTGTCAATGTGCATGAGGCGTATGTTTTCATACTGCCCCGAGGCGGCTATCTCGTCGGGATAGGTTTTGATGTTCCAGCCTTCCATTGGAAACTGCATATTGCTCTGACCCGTGCACAGCCACACCTCGCCTATCATCACATTGCTCAGCGTTACAGGCTTGCCATCGGTCAGGGTGATGGTATAGGGGCCACCTGCCGTGGGGGTCTGCACGTCAACGCGCCATTTGCCATCGGCACCCACCTTGGTGGTATATTTGCGGTTGTCCCACGAGGTGGTTACGGTGAGCTTCTTGCCAGCCTTAGCCTCGCCCCACAGCGGAGCCTGCGTTTGTTGCTGCAGCACCATGTTATCAGTAAACAGCGGATAGAGTTTCACCTTGGCGTTAGCAGCCATGGCGGCACAAAGTATAGATAGGGTTAAAGCGGTTTTCTTCATGCTTGTCTTTTATATTGTTTCGTGAATAGAATAGATTATATTACAAAGGTAGTGTTTTTTTGAGACAACACTCACAAAGACCCATTATTATTTTAAGTAGGTGATCAAAATTATTTTAATTACCTACTTAATACACTCCTGGCACAGGATAGTCGTGGTGGTCAAAAAAGGGTTGACGGTTCTTAGGCATCCACGCGCCCTCTACCGATAGCTGAAAACTAACGTTGGGGTTGAGGTTATACTTCACGGCAGCACCTATGCGGTCGCCCAGGCTGGTAGCATCGTATATGGTGAGGGGCATGTAGCGATGGTTGCCCACCAGACTCTTCTGCCCATAAATATAGCCCTCCCACTTGTCGTTAAACTTATAGCCCAACACGGCTGAAAGACCTGCCTCGCGCCATGAAGCATGCTGCCACGTGACGTTGTCGAAATAGCCACCCACAGCCAACGACAACTTTGAGGTGAGGGGCACGGCATACATGGCCGAAAGGCTTTGGGTGAAGCCTGCACCTCCCTTGGCGTGCTTGCCAAACTGGGTAAACACTGATGCGCCCAACGATACGTTTAGGCCGCTATGCAGACTCCAGTTATACCAGCCTCCCCAGTAGAGGGGCGACATAACAAAGGGCTGCACCTGACCACGCATATTGATGGCGGGCAGATGTAGGGTGTCGGGGGCAGAAAGAAGGGCTTCGGTGCCCGCTATCGTTGTGGGTGCTTCGGGCATGGGAATCTCGGCCTCGCGTTCGGCGGCCTTTTCGCGAGCCAACTGTCGGGCGGTGCCTAACGTGGCACCACTGTGCATCGTCACCATATCTTTGGGCAAAAGGGCACGATTGTTAATGTTCTTGTCGCCCTCGTTTTGGGCGCTCATGGGCATGTGCCAAGCCATCATCGCCAGCAGCACCACCACTCGGCCTATCATTGTTATTGTGTATAGTTTCATACGTTGCTTACATTGTTTCAATTACAAAGATAATGCAAATCGAGAGCAGAATATCAAGCTTGC
>UMGV01005807.1_pt1 | contig 25927 bp, 20 predicted proteins | sample 1965361 | NCBI WGS metagenome assembly UMGV01 (sample SAMEA4836081, study PRJEB28245) | human gut metagenome | biome: gut microbiome; material: fecal sample | place: Denmark | collected 2008
CGTAGTAGGTTATCGCTACAAACTAATTGAAAATTCAGATTTGTAAGGCTGTCTTCTCCTGTATTTGTGTCTTTGCAAAGGGGAGAAGGCAATACTCATTGGTGATATGTGACACACAGAATGCGTATGGTGTTGGGCTACAGTGTTGCTTTGTAGAAAGCGTAGCCGAGCTGTATAGTGCTTGAAAACGTATTGACAAAAGACTGCTATTCTTAACTTGCATTATAGAGAAACAACCAAGTGTTTTTTGAGGGAAAAAGGTGCTGATAGCAGGCAAAAGTGAAATTTTGATTGTCATCTAACTGAGATGACCTGATAAAACAATTGAGATGACCTGATAAAACAACTGAGATGATGACTAGAAACAACTGAGATGATAGTGATAAAAGCCTATTTTTTATGGAAAAATCAATAGTGCTGAAGAAATACAAAGACGAGGGAAAATGTAAGTGCTTAATAGATTGGTAGTTAGCTAAAATTGATCAAAAATCGAAAAATCATGGGCGAGTGTCTGCTTCCTCGAAAAGAATCGCAAAATGAGGGGTGATATTTGTCATTTTTCAAGACATTGTTTGTAGGCGGGCACTCTGTCCTACCTTTTGCTTTCTACATTATCTTGTCATGAAATCATGCCGTTCTGCCTCGTCAAATTTTTCTATGGCATAGCGGAGCATGGTTCGCGGCATCTCGTGGACATGTTGATTGAGGAAATTGCGTAAGAGATCCATGCTGACGTGTTTGCCCATCTCACGGAGCATCCAGCCTACAGCCTTCTGCATGAGGTCTTGAGTAGCATGGAGATGGATTTCGGCATAGTGCAGACACCACGAGGGGTCGCCCTGTTGTGTAGGTGTGAGGGTACAAACCATACTGATGCGCTGCCGCCATAGATGACTGCTGTGAGCTAAAGCGTCAACGATGTTGCGCTGTTGTCCCAAATTGGTAGGGCACATCAGCCATTGTCCAATGATCTTCGGCGCCGAGGCATCGACAAGGTCCCAGTTGTTGATTTGGTCGGCATGACAGAGATAGAAGTTGACGATTGCATCGCGCTCCTCCATGGCTTCCTGGCTGTTGCGGTTGGCAAAGCGGCAGAATTGACCCACTAATATCAGCAGTGCACAGAGCCGAACCTCATGCCAAGGAGATAGCAATAATTGTTCTGTTTCTACAAGCGGCAGGTGCTTGTCCACTATCTTCACCACGCTGCGGGTCACAGGTACCTTGATGCCCAAAAACTCGTCGCCTTCGCCATATTCTCCCGGTCCAGTCTTGAAGAAGCGCATGAGTATCTCGCGCTGGCTGTCATCGCGTAGAGCGAGCAGCCGTTCGGTGACCTGCCGCGCATCTTTCAGAACCTCGTTGTTAGAGTTCTTTGTGCTCATTGCTGAGGTAAGAAATAAAGTTGAAATGATAGTTTTTATCCGTCGATAATGCCATTAGTGATGAAGCAAGTTTTTCATTGCCCAGACAAATCCTTTGGCCGTCCGTTGTCCATTGTCTTGGAAGTGATTTCCAGGATTCCATTCAAGGACGTTGACAATATGAGCCTGTTCCAACAATTGTTGCTGACGGCGGATGGCCGTGGCGATGGTTGTCAGAATAGGCGTGCGCGAACGCTCCTCGCGGTCACCGAGACTGAGATAGAAAGCATCGGACTGAGGCTGATGAGTGGCGGCATAGTCGAGCCAATCTTGATACCACACCGAAGGAGAGGCGGCAACGACTGCATCGAAGGGTTGGTCTGACTGATAGCCAGCCCACAGAGCGAAGAGTCCTGCCAAGGAATAACCGCCAATGATAACCTTTATCGGAGTCTCTACAGATGCAGCCATACGCTGTTGTTCCTCACCGGCAATCTGTCGGAGGCTGTCGAGGGTCTTAGTGGCACCATTGCCGAAAGGAGTCTTGCCAAAAACGGGTGGCGCTGGCCAGGGAGCCAACTCGTCAAACCATCGGTCGACATGGACGGCAATGAAACGAAAATCCACAGTGCTATGACTGACGATCCATTCCATCTCTGTGTCCAATTCCTCACGATCGTGCTCGTCGACAAGCTGCAAAAGAAGCATCTGCGGTACGTCGCCTCGCTGATAAACTGTGCAGCTCTTGTCAAGAATCTCTATTTGCTGTTTCATCCTTGATTATTTTCCGCAAAGATACGAAAAAAAACAGGAATAGCGACAATGTCAGCTTGTAAAGTGGAGAATGGCATCCAATTTTTTATCCCATGAGTTTGTGTATTCAACTCGCTTTGTCATACGCAGAATTTTGATTAACTTAGCGACGTTAAAGTCTGAAAAGTAGGCTCAAAGAAACAGCAAAATATAGATAAGCATCGGTGAAGAATTACGAGAATATCATATTTGGTTTGGGCAATGTCCTCGTCAAACTCGACGAGGCTGCAACAATGCGTGCGTTTGAAAATTTAGCTTGGCCAAAGAAGAACCACATTAAAAGGGATAGTTATAATACCTATATATAATAGGTGTGCGATTTTGATGTCTTTTTAAGTCCATATAGATCTGTCCCGGAAATATGATGAAAGCGTTTCTCCTTTTATATATGCATTAGCGATTTTGTTTTTGTACTTGCAAATATCGTTTTTTTTCTATATTTGCAGATCACATCGTAGAGATTGCTGTATTCAAGGTCAAAGGATCTAAGATAATAGGTAAACAAGAAAAGGCAAAGTGAAATTTGATAGGAATCCTGAAAAAGATCTTCGCGGATGTTGCTTTTTTCGAATAAAAAGTTTATCTTTGTCACATCAATTTTAAACACTAAAAAAGACAATTATAAAACCTTCACTATTATGTCTGTTCTCATGTTTGTAGAGCTCCTTGTGGTGCTCGTGGCGCTGTGGATAGGTGCCCGCTATGGAGGTCTTGCCCTTGGAGCCATCTCCGGCATGGGCTTGGCCATTTTGGTATTCGGCTTTCATCTCAAACCGAGTGCGCCACCTACAGATGTGATCTATGTTATCATAGCCGCAGTGACCTGTGGCAGTATGTTGCAAGCCTCGGGCGGCATGGATTGGATGATACAGATAGCAGAGAAAATACTTCGCAAGCACCCCGACCGCATCACGCTGTTGGCACCTTTCACTACTTTTTTCCTTACCGTGCTTGTGGGGACCGGACATGTCGTCTACACGATCATGCCAATCATCAGCGACATAGCCCTGAAGGAAGGCATACGTCCAGAGCGTCCTTGCAGTATTGCCAGCATTGCCTCACAAATCGGTATCACCTGCTCGCCGATTGCCGCTGCTGTGGTGGCCTTCTCTGCCATCTCGGCTGAAAACGGCTATCATGTGAGCAATATACAGATTATCATGGTCACCATGCCAGCTTGTATCTGTGGGATCCTTATGGCCGTAGCCTATAGTTGGCACCGAGGAGTTGACCTGGACAAGGATCCTCTGTTTCTGGAAAGACTGAAAAATCCCATGCAGCGCGAGTACATCTACGGCAAGAGCGCTACTGTGCTCGATAAGAAAATCGAGCCCGAAAGCAAGCGCGCGGTTTACATTTTCCTCGTAGCTTTAGGTATCATTGTGATGTTCTCTATCACGTCTATGATGGACATCAACCTCCTGCCCAGTTTCGATCAGGTACAGGTGGTCAGTGGAGGAGCGGAGCAGATCACCTTGGCTAATGGCGTGACGGAATCGGCCAAACAATTGGCTAAGGCTGGCGTGGTGGTTGCTGGAGTTACCGAGAAGGTGTCGGAGCCAATCACGATGGTTATTGTCATCCAAATCACGATGATAGCCGCCGCAGCTCTGATGGCCATCTTCTGCAAGGCTAAACTCAAGCTTGCCATCAGTGGTACTGTATGGCAGAGTGGTATGGTGGCTGTCGTGGCTATCTATGGCATCGCTTGGATGGTCAACACCTATTTTGACAACTATACCCCCGAGATACAGGCTATGCTCAGCGATTTGGTCACAGCTTACCCATGGACCATCGCCATTGTTTTTTTTCTCGCCTCTGTACTCATCAACAGCCAGGGTGCTGTCGTGGTCTCCATGCTTCCGCTGGCCTATTCTCTCGGCATCGAAGGTTGGGTGCTCTTGGGTGTGCTGCCTTCGGTCTATGGCTATTTCTTCATTCCCAACTATCCTTCCGACATAGCAACAGTCAACTTCGACCGGTCGGGCACTACGGTCATCGGCAAATATCTCTTCAACCACTCTTTTATGATTCCGGGTCTCATCCATGTCTCCACGGCAACGATTGTCGGATACTTTGTTGCTTATCTGTTCCACATGATGGGAGTTATCTAATAAAAAGAGATTCGGCGTATTTGCTGAATCCCTTTTTTAGCTATATTGGCCGGTTACACACAACGTCTGTTTCTGCCTGTTGCGTTGTACTCTATCTTTATTACAAGCCACTAGGGCTGATCAATAAGCAAAAATAGCTGTCAGATATTTAGTATGAGTTAGATTAAAAGATATTTAGTATGAGTTAGATTAAAAGAGTTGGGGAAACGATTCGCCGTACAATTGCAAATATTGATTTTTGGGATAAAAATACCCAAAATATTGCGCCAATCAAAAAATAAGTAGTACTTTTGCGGTGATTTAAACAAAACTAATTTGTATTATGGTTAAAATCACATTCCCTGACGGTTCTGTGCGTGAGTACGAGCAGGGCGTCACTGGACTTCAAATCGCAGAGAGTATCTCACCGGCTCTCGCCCGCGACGTTGTATCTTGCGGGATCAATGGTGAGACAACCGAGTTGAACCGTCCTATCAACGAGGACGCAACCATCGCTCTTTACAAGTTCGACGACGAAGAGGGCAAGCACACCTTCTGGCACACTTCTGCCCATCTGCTCGCCGAGGCACTGCAGGAGCTCTACCCCGGCATACAGTTCGGCTTTGGCCCTGCTATCGAGAACGGCTTCTTCTATGATGTCATGCCCCCTGAGGGCAAGATGATCTCCGAAAACGACTTCTCCAAGATCGAGGAGAAGATGAAGGAACTTGCCAAGAAAAACGAGCCCGTCGTACGCCGTGAGGTATCCAAAGCCGACGCCATCAAGGAGTTTGAGGCTGACGGACAGAAATATAAGGTGGAGCACATTCAGCAGGATCTCGCTGACGGTACCATCACTACATACACCCAAGGCAACTTCACAGACCTCTGCCGTGGTCCGCACTTGATGAGCACGGGTGCCATCAAAGCTATCAAGATCACCAGCGTAGCAGGTGCTTTCTGGCGCGGCGATGCCAAGCGCGAGCAGATGACACGTATCTACGGCATCACCTTCCCCAAGAAGAAGATGCTCGACGAGTATCTCGTCATGCTTGAAGAGGCCAAGAAGCGTGACCACCGCAAGATCGGCAAGGAAATGGAACTCTTCATGTTCTCCGACCGCGTCGGCAAGGGACTGCCCATCTGGCTGCCTAAGGGCACACAGCTGCGTCTGCGCCTGCAGGAGCTGCTTCGTAGCGTGCTCAAGCCTTACAACTATCAGGAGGTCATCACTCCGGGCATCGGCTCGAAAAACCTCTATGTCACCTCGGGACACTACGCCCACTACGGCAAGGATGCCTTCCAGCCTATCCACACGCCTGAGGAGGACGAGGAGTACATGCTCAAGCCAATGAACTGCCCTCATCACTGTGAGGTCTACGCACGCAAGCCACGCTCTTACAAAGACCTGCCGCTCCGCATCGCTGAGTTCGGTACTGTCTTCCGCTATGAGAAGAGTGGTGAGCTCCACGGACTCACACGTGTGCGTACCTTCACACAGGACGACGCACATATCTTCGTGCGCCCCGACCAGGTGAAGGCTGAGTTCGAGACTATCATCGACATCATCCTCAAGGTCTTCCGCATCTTCGGCTTCGACAACTACGATGCACAGATCTCTCTGCGCGATCCCAAGGACACCGAGAAGTATATCGGTTCTGACGAGATCTGGCAGGAGAGCGAGGATGCTATTCGCCAGGCGTGCAAGGAGAAGGGACTCAACGCTCATGAGGAGACCGGCGAGGCTGCCTTCTATGGTCCTAAGCTCGACTTTATGGTCAAGGATGCCATCGGCCGCAAATGGCAGTTGGGTACGATCCAGGTTGACTACAACCTGCCGGAGCGCTTTAAGCTGGAATACACTGCAGAGGACAACTCCAAAAAGACACCGGTGATGATCCACCGTGCTCCTTTCGGCTCACTCGAGCGCTTCACTGCTGTGCTCATCGAGCACACTGCCGGGCACTTCCCTCTGTGGCTTACGCCCGATCAGGTGGCTATCCTGCCGATCTCTGAGAAGTACAACGACTACGCCAAGGAGGTCAAGAGCTACTTCGATACGCAGGACGTGCGCGCTTACATCGACGACCGCAACGAGAAGATCGGCCGTAAAATCCGCGACAACGAGCTCAAACGTGTGCCTTACATGATCGTCGTAGGCGAGAAAGAGGCTGCCGACAAGCTCGTGAGCATGCGTAAGCAGGGTGGTGGCGAGCAGGCTACCATGCCGATGACTGAGTTTGCACAGCGCATCAAGGACGAGGTTGCTGAGCAGCTCAAAGAGATCAACGCTTAAACGATTCATCCTCTCCTGACGCTCTCAGGAGACTTTTACACAGGGGCGGGAAGCATCGAAACATGCTTTCCGTCTCTTTCTTTTACTTTGGCGTAGGAGCGGCCTTATGTCGTTCTTCTCCCTCTTACCGGTAATATTGTCCACACATCTGAATAATCATGCCGAGTAACTTTCCTCGCCTGCCCATGTGTTGGACAAGCGAGAGAGCATCCCATACGATGATCCCAAATCGTGGCACAACAAGTTTTATCGGGAGGTGACAAGCAAGGTGGACGAGAATATATTCAAGCCTCCTTTCCTCTGACGACGGTAAGGCCAACGGAAAGAAAGACCGTACAAAAGCTTCGATCCGTATCTTCTTCGCTATGTGTGTCCTAAAGGAAGGTTACGGTTGCTGCTACGAGTGCCTTTATGAGCATTGTCGTTACAACTTTCTGTTCCGTGCTGCGCTTGGCTTGTTCTGTCTCAGTGACAGCTGCCTTCCATTGATGCTTATTATGGTTTCTGCCATTCAAGCAATATCACATGGTATTCCCGCTACGAGGTCATCAGAAGACTTTTGTCGGGTCGGTGACACGCAATGAACTTGAGAAGATAGATGACCAGATGATACGCCAACAGGCTCTTGAGTTCTTTGAAGAGAATACAGCTAAGACAGTCTGCCGTACAGACTGTGAGACCATGGGGTGCCGTCTTCTCAACCTTGGGCTCGTCATCGACAACGTACTCGGCCATTGTGGCAAAGACAAAAAAACTTGCTGCACCGCGTGTTTCATGAGCGGTACGAGAAGTCAGACGATGGCACGGTGTCTGTCAGGGATAAGAACAGATAGAAAAATCCAGGGTTCGCAAAGAGATCGAGTCAATCCCGTTCGAGGAAAGGAAAAGACGAAACAACGTTGAAGCAACAGTCTTCCAATATTGCTCCCACACGAGGAACAACACCAATACAGCTTCCACACGAGGAATAACAAAACGCGATATCGGGGAGAAATAAAGCACATGCTATAGGTTGTAGCCCGTTGCGTATGGATTAACATGCGCTGACTTTTTCTGTATGACGCAAGAATTATAAACCAGTCGAAGAACGAGAAGAGCTTCGTTTGAGGCCTTAAAACGAGTCGCAGGGCCATAATTTTTTCTGTATACGAATTAAAACATGATGTTTTATAGAGTTGAACTCTATAGCCATTACCGTTTAAAAAAACGGCCGTGGTACAATCGGGATAATCAGTAATTTCACTTTTTAAAAAAGTGAGCTCATATATAATATAATATGGAGTCAATGACGATGACAACCAAGAATATTATTGAGAAATACCGTATGTTGCCGGCTGCCACCATAGCAGAGGAACTCAACGGCGTGCTGAATCAGCATCATGCCGCTGTGGTCGTCGCCCCTCCCGGTGCCGGCAAGTCCACATTACTGCCACTGACGATGCTCAGCCGTGGCATTCAGGGTAGAATAGTCATGCTTGAGCCCCGTCGCCTCGCTGCCAGACAGGTGGCTCTGCGCATGGCTCAGATGCTCGGCGAGGAAGTGGGGCAGACGGTGGGCTATCAGATACGTTTCGAGAAGAAGATCTCGTCGAAGACAAGGATAGAGGTGGTCACAGAGGGAATCCTTACGCGTCGCATGGCCGATGACCCTACGCTCGAAGGTGTGAGCTGTGTGATCTTCGATGAGTTTCATGAGCGCAACTTGCAGTCGGATCTGGCTTTCTGTCTGGCACAACAGACGAGAAACATACTCAGACCCGACCTTGATATCGTCGTGATGTCGGCCACCATAGATGCCACAGCCATCTGTCAGGCACTCGGTGCTCGCGAAGTCTCCTGTCAGGGCAGGATGTATCCCGTGGAGACGGTGCTCGCCAAAGAAGATATTTCTCCTGGTGAGATTGCTGCGGCAGTTGCCGCAACTGTTGGTCGGGCACATTGTGAGCAGGAGGGCGATATACTGGCGTTTCTGCCCGGACAGGCCGACATTGTCAGATGCGCGGAACTGCTTGGAACCAGTTTGGGTGCTACCCATGTGTGTCAACTCTACGGCAATTTGCCGCCTCAACAGCAATACGAAGCTATCTGCCCATCCGCACAGGGGGAGAGAAAGGTGGTGCTGGCTACGCCTATAGCTGAGACGTCGCTGACGATAGAAGGCATCAGAATCGTGGTAGACTGCGGCTTCTACAGAAAGCTCGTCTTTGACCCCACCAACGACCTGAGCCATCTCGAGACCGTGCGCATCAGTAAGGATATGGCACGGCAGAGAGCGGGCAGGGCGGGGCGTGTGGAAAAGGGTACCTGCTTCCGACTGTGGACCAATGCCACACAACAGCGTATGGAGGAGCAACGGCAGCCCGAGATCATGGATGCCGATCTCGTGCCGATGGTACTGGAGACAGCGGCTTTCGGTGAGACGGATGTCGAGAGCCTCCCTTGGCTCACACCGCCACCAAGGGGAAATGTGGTAAGAGCCGTCAAAGAACTGCGGGTGCTTCATGCTGTCAATGCGGAGGGACAGATCACTCCTTTGGGACGGAAGATGGCTTCCATGCCCTGTCATCCGAGAATCGCTCGAATGATGCTCCAGGCGCGAAGCCAGCAGGAGAAGTCGCTGGCCTGCGACATTGCCGCTATCCTTGAGGAGAAAGACGTGATGGCTCAGGAAAGCAATGCCTATTCTGACCTATTGCTGCGCGTGTCGGCTCTGCAGGATGCAAGACGAAAGAATGCGTTGGGGCGATGGAAGCGCGTTGGCAAGATAGCTGCGGAGTATGACAGGACGGTAGGTATACGCCCCAACAATGCTTACGTGGCAAGGGAGGATATTGGTGCCCTGGTGGCTGCCGCCTATCCCGAGAGAATAGCAAAGGCACTGGATCATAACGGCAACTACCGCATGGCCAATGGTGAGGAGGTGATGCTCGACGCAGCGGATCCGCTCACCAGCTTTCCGTGGCTGGCTATTGCTACGCTACATGCCGGAAACGGAGGTAGGGGAAGGGCTTTCCTTGCCGCGCCAATCAGCAGTCAAAGCCTCGACGACTATGCCACGTGGTGGGACAACGTCACGTGGATAGCACATCAAGGTGGGGTGGTCGCACAGAAAGAAATGAGAATAGGCACGCTGGTGGTCAAAACTAAGCCTTTGGGCAATGTACCAAGGAAGCTGTTGGAGAATATCATCTGCGAGGCTGCTAAGAAAGAAGGGAAAAGTATGCTTAGTTGGACCGACAAGACGGCTGCACTGCAGGAGCGGGTAGCCCTAGTGGCGCAGTGGCATCCCGAGCTTGGACTTCCTGATCTCTCTACTGACACTGTGCTTATGCAACCTGAAAAGTGGCTGCCTTTCTATCTTGAAAAAGATGGAAAGGTAATCACTACGGTCAGTGAAATGAGAAAAATAGATATGGAGAGCGTTCTGTGGAACATGCTCTCCTATGAGCAGCAACAGGTGGTCAGCAGACTGGCACCAACATATATCGTGGTACCCTCGGGCAGTAAGATACAACTCCGGTATCGCAATGGCTCAGAGGTACCTGTGCTCAGCGTGCGCTTGCAGGAATGCTTCGGACTTACCGAGACGCCGCGTGTCAACAACGGCAAGATACCCGTGCTGATGGAACTGCTCAGCCCTGGCTTCAAACCGGTGCAGCTCACCACTGACTTGCGGAGCTTTTGGCAGGACACTTACTTCGAGGTCAGAAAGGAGCTGCGGCGCCGATACCCTAAGCACTATTGGCCCGACAATCCCCTGGAAGCAATGGCACAGAAGGGGGTAAGAAGAAAATGAAAAAGATGATCGATGATAGAAACTTTTTGAAGGTTGTTCTTGTGGTAAGTGCTCTTTGAAAGATACACTTATAATGGGGTCTATGTAAGGTCCTCGAAAAAAGTGCTCTGAAAATAAATGTTTTACAGTGAAATTTGCTACCTTTGCAACTGATTTATAACTCGTATCATATCATAATACAATACGCTCTATGAATATAGCAATAGCATTGGTCGTGTTCATCGTGGCTGCGCTCATCGTATGGGGATGTGCAGAACTGAACTACAAAAACTTCAGTTATGAAGAGGACAAACCTCATCATCCGGATCCTACTGCGCATCAAGGCGGTGAATACAAAGAGTTGAACATCCGCGATATCATGCGTGACAACTCCACAAAAGGCTACGCTGCCGTGTAACCCTTTAGAAAACCTCATGGTCAACAACCATGAGGTTTTTTGTTACTTGTGTTACTCGTAACTGCGTAACTCGGGCAGAGTTTGAGTAATCCATATTATGGAATCCCGATTCAAAGATTTTCGTAAACGGGGATCTCTGGGAGGAATACATATTTTTTACTCTCATAATCCATCTTGCAGCAATAGTGCGTCAGACCATTGCTCATCACCAGGTAGTCGACATGCAGCAAGAGATTGTAGGTGGCCACCTGCTCCAATACCTTTGGAGTGATTTTCACTGACGGAGCCTTGTACTCGATGATCATCCTCGGATGCATGTCGCGGTCATAGAGCACGCTGTCTGCCCGTAGTCGTTTCGTGCCTACCGGAAGCGACACCTCGTTGGCCAAAAGCCCCGAAGGATAGTGAAGCTCGGAAATCAAATAATGTACGAAATTCTGACGGACCCATTCCTCGGGCGTCAGTGCCACATAACGATGACGCAGTATGTCCAGAATCATTGGCTTTTCGCGGGTACCTCCTATTTTTATATCGCCATGGGGTAGGTTGATTGAAATCATTTTGTTATCTTTGCAAGTGATTATTCTTGGTGGAACCGTAGCAGGGTGACTCCTGTGTTTCCCACTATGCAAAGATAGTCATTTATCGCGAGAATAACAGATAACAGAAACAGAAACATGCCAGAAAAGAAAGCTTCAGTTTCATTTGACGCTCTGATGCGACAACTTAAAAACGGAGAGTTTGCACCCGTGTACTTACTCATGGGTGATGAGACCTATTATATCGACAAGCTCAGCAGTTTTTTCCAAAACCAAATTCTCACGCCCGAGCAACAGGCTTTTGATCTCACTGTGGTCTTTGGTGCTGATGTTAATGCTGCACAGATAGCAGACCTGGCCATGCAGTATCCGATGACGGCACCAAGAAAGGTGATCATCGTCAAGGAGGCGCAGGGACTCAAGTCGTTTGATAAACTCGAGAAATACGTTCTCCATCCGCAACCGAAAACAATTCTTGTCTTCTGCTATAAAAATGGAACGATGAACAGAAGACAGAAATTTGCAGTAGCGGTAGACAAGGTTGGTGTCATCTTTGAAAGCAAGAAACTTAAGGAGTGGCAGCTGCCAAAATATATCAACGACTATGTCAGACGGCAAAAAGCATCCATCGACGAGAAAAGTGCCGTGATGATGGCTGACCATATCGGAGCAGACATTAGTCGACTCACTTCTGAACTCGACAAGTTGCTTATCTCATTGCCGGAGGATAACAGACGCATCACGCCTGACATCGTGGAGCGCAACGTAGGGGTAAGCAAGGATTTTAATGCCTTTGAACTAAGAGATGCCATCGTCAATAAAAATGTTTACAAGGCGAATCAGATCATATGTTATTTCAATAGTAACCCTAAAGCAGGATCCGCCTTCAGCCTGGTACCGCTTCTTTTCAACTTCTTCCAGAATTTAATGTTAGCTTATTATGCTCCTAACCGCAACGACCAATATGCCTTGGCGGAATATTTGGGCATGAAAAGTCCATGGGGTGTGAAAGACTATCTGATAGGTATGAAAAACTACTCGGGAAGAAAGACGCTACAGATTTTGGGTAAACTAGGAGAAATAGACGCCAAAATTAAGGGGTTGGACAATCCAAACACCCCTTCTGAGGAGTTGATGAGAGAGCTTGTCTTCTTCATTTTGCACTAAAAAGTAGCGAAAAACGCCAAAACAAGGCCTGTTTTTCTCTATTTTGAAAGTTTAAAAAGCACCTTTTTTTGAGCCTAACTTCCTAAGAATGAACGAAGTTAGGCTAATTTTTTTTGCTGAGAATTTAAAAATCAGAACCGACTCCTATCCTTGCCTGAATTTTCGCAAAAATGACGAAAAACAGTGTTTGGGTTATCTTGAAATTTACGATTAACTTTTATTTTGATTTTAAATCTCCAATTTTCAAATTTGAAATTCTAAAAGTTTAATTCAAATCTAATATACAAAATCGAATATGCAAATAATTTGCATTGTTGAATAAGACCTTTATTCGACTATTCAAATTATCAAGTATAAATTCAAGAACACAAACGCAAAAGTATGCAGATATTCTATTTGAGGATAAATCATTGATTATCAATATAGAAAATGGATATAAGAGAAGCGATATACATGAAAATAAAATTATTTTATCTTCAAAGCCACCCTTTTTGAGCCTTTTTCATATCTAATATGTAGATATAGCCGTATAAAAGCCAAATAGTTGACTTGAATCGTTCATTCAATGCTTTATAGGTGTTTTGTGGTCGATATTTGATCTTTCAAATCGCGAAATAATGATTATAATATTTAAATTCTAAAATTCGTATTATTTGATTTGTTGAATATCGTTTTAAGATTAAAATTTTGCTATTTACATTTGCAAATATCATTTTTTTGATTTAACTTTGCAAATACATAAGTAAAAGCGGCTTTTTAGCCCATTTTCATCTCTATGGTTCCTGATATGAAAGACAGAATTAAGAAGCTGATGGAAAATCAGCACATGACGCAAAAAATTTTCGCGCAGTACACCGGCATCTCAGAAGGTACCCTCAGCGGAATCTTTAATGGTCGGACGCGCCCTACCTTGCAGATCGTGGATAATATCCATCAGCGCTTTCCAAAAATCTCCATCGACTGGCTGATGTTTGGCAACGGACCGATGTATGTAAGCAACTCCCCCACTGCCGGAGGCAATGCTCAGCAGTCTAACTCCGCTGCCGGTGACGCTACTGTTGATGGCATCACAGCATCTGATGCATCACAGTCTGACGGTGGAAACAGTATCGAGAACCCGACTTCAGGCGGTGATGCTTCCGGAGTTCAGCAGCCCTCACTTTTTGGACAGAACAATGGAAAAGGCAGTCCATCTTCCCGTTCTGCCGCTTCTCAGGCAGAAAATGTGATAGTGAAATATGTTGACAAACCACAACGAAAGATCACAGAGATAAGAATTTTTTATGACGATCAGACGTGGGAGTCGTTTGTGCCGAAGAAGTAAAGTCCACCTTTCGCTGTAGCTAAGTTCTTCCACGATTAAGTTTTTTTATTTCCTCATGAGGCGATGCATGGTGCTTCATGAGGTATGTGCTTTTGCTTGATGAAAGGATTTTTGTGCTTCGAAGCCTTGTGCTTTGCGTTCAACGGAATAGCGATTCTTGCCATCGGATGAAATAATGTTGGGATAGAAATGCTGATTTCTTGTTTTTTTTGTGTAAGTTTGTAGTTGGATTATGGCGAGGGGTGAGTCCGATGGGAACACGAGGTGCAACTCCTCCAAATATAATCCTCTATATATAATAAGGTGTAGCCACGAATATAGAAGGATAAAGCCCCGAATATAGAAAGGATGTAAACCTGAATATAGAAAAGCGTAAGCCCGACGGTATCACTGTGGGCAATGCTCTTGCTAAGAAGAAAGACCCTTTAAATCCATTTATATGAAGAAATTTTGTATGGACTTGACAGTGGCATCGAACGAACATATCAGTGATCATCATGTTCTGCTCAAGCTCACTTCCAAGCAACCTCTTCCGGAGATGATGCCGGGACAGTTTGTCAACATCCACGTTGAGGACAGTCCCACTACCTTTCTCCGTCGCCCTATCTCGATTAACTTTGTAGATGTCTCCCGCAATGAGTTGTGGCTGCTTGTGGCCGCTGTTGGTGAAGGCACGAAACACATAGCTAAGCTCAAAGCTGGCGATCATCTCGACTGCCTCTTCCCCTTAGGTCATGGCTTCAGTGATCTGGCTGCAATCAAGTCTTCGATTTGTAGCGATAAGAGTGTTGCTGCCACTGCTACAATTGAGAACGATAAGGCTGCTTCCCCAGTCTATGGAAAGCCGGATGACGATTATCGTTTGTGCGTGCTATTAGTAGGTGGCGGTGTCGGCGTGGCTCCTATTCTCTATCAGGGCGCTGAGATCAAGCGTCAAGGAGGCGAGCCTGTATTCCTGCTTGGTGCCCGTTCTGCTAAAGATTTATTAGAACTGGATTTGTTTAAAAAAATCGGTAAGGTATATATCACCACTGAAGATGCTTCTGCCGGTGAGAAAGGCTTTGTCACCAATCATTCTATTTTGCAGGATGAGCATTTCGATTTCATCCAGACGTGTGGTCCTACTCCGATGATGAAGGCAGTGGCAAGGTTCGCCAAAGAGAAGAATATCCCTTGCGAAGTGTCGTTGGAGAATATGATGGCCTGCGGACTGGGGGCATGTCTGTGCTGTGTGGAAAAGACTGTCGATGGCAATCTGTGTGTATGCAAAGAAGGACCTGTGTTTAATATTAAGAAGTTGTTATGGTAGATTTAAGTGTCAATATTCATCATCTCAAATTAGCCAATCCAGTCATGACAGCCAGCGGTACGTTTGGCTATGGTGTAGAGTTTTCCGACTTAGTGCCTTTAGAGGAAATCGGTGGTATCATTGTTAAGGGCACCACACTGGAGCGTCGCGAGGGCAACGACTACCCGCGTATGGCAGAGACGGCGAGCGGAATGCTCAATTGTGTGGGACTGCAGAACAAAGGTGTGGACTATTTCTGTGAGCACATCTATCCTGAGATCAAAGACATCCCGACTCATTTCATCGTCAACGTGAGCGGTTCTTCGCCTGAACGCTATGCCGAGTGCGCCGCGCGTATCGACGAGTTGGATCGTATTCCAGCTATAGAGTTGAATATCTCTTGTCCCAATGTGAAGGATGGCGGAATGGCTTTTGGTGTCACCTGCGAGGGTGCAGCCAGTGTGGTCAAGGCAGTGCGCAAAGTCTATCATAAGACGCTCATCGTGAAGCTCTCGCCCAATGTCACATCCATTGCTGACATCGCCCGTGCCTGCGAGGCCGAGGGCGCAGACAGTGTGTCGCTCATCAACACGCTGATGGGTATGGCCATCGACATTGAGCACCGTTGTCCTAAGTTGAGTATCGGTACCGGTGGACTCAGCGGTCCGGCAGTGAAGCCTGTCGCAGTGAGAATGGTGCATGATGTGGCCAAGGCAGTACAGATACCGGTGATCGGCTTGGGTGGCATCATGACAGCAGAAGACGCTATCGAGTTTATGATGGCAGGAGCCACAGCCATTGAGATTGGTACCGCCAACTTCATCGATCCCGCTGTCACCGTGAAAGTCAAGAATGGCATGGCTCAGTGGTTGGAGTGTCATGGATGCAAGAGCGTGAAAGAGATTATCGGTGTCGTGAAATAGACATGATCATCAGATATGATAATGATAGACATCAGGTGAACATGATAATGCCGCAACTCCGCAAATATATTCTGCGAGGTTGCGGCATCTTTGTTTTTGTAATATTGGTGTCCGCTAAAGATGGAAACTGCGTTGTTTGAAGCTTCCGTTCTGTCTGTGAGAAGCCAGGCGTATGGCTCAGTAGCCTTATGCTTCTTTCAGCTCTTTCTCTTGTTCCTTTTCTTGTTCTTGCTCTGCCTTTCCAAACTCTTTATCGATTTTCAGTCGGCCTACCACCAAGAGGGTGAGGAGGCTGAATACCAGTGATAGTGTGAAGAAATCTCGGTATCCCATCATGTCCTGCAGCGCACCGGATACCAATCCCGGCAGCATCATCGAGAGAGACATGATGGCGGAAGCCAATGCATAATGGCTGGTTTTGTACTCTCCGCGACTATAATATATAAGGTATAGGGTGTAGGCAGTCAGTCCGAAGCCATAGCCGAACTGCTCCACAAACACGCAAAGGCTGACCATCCACAGACTGGAAGAGAGTGTGTAGCTCAGCAGCAGGTAGACCATTTGTGGCAGGAAGAAAGCCAAGGCCATCGGCCATATCCATCTCTTCAATCCGTCTTTACCTGCGAGAATACCTCCTAAGATGCCTCCCAACGACACGCCGATGATGCCCACGGTACCCTGTACGAGTCCATATTCCTGAGGTGAGAGTCCCAGTCCTCCGTTGTGTCCCGAGTCGATGAGGAAGAGCGCAGACACCTTTTCCATCAGTCCCTCCGGCATGCGGAAGAAGATGATGAACATCAGAGCTACCCATATCTGTTCCTTGGCAAAGAACGTGCGGAAGGTATGTGTAAACTCGTCTCCGATGGTTTTGAAGTTGACAAATGGGCGCTTGGCATCTTCTTTGGGACGCGGCAATACACAGTTATGCCAAAGCCACAGCAGTAGAAACAGCCCAGTGACACCAAAGAAAGTCAGACTCCACGAGTAGGAGATGCTGTTGCGAAATACCACTTGCAGATTTCCGGCTATCATCACGAGTACGCCTTGGGCGAATATCGTGGCCAAGCGGTCAAACAGTGATCGTATCCCCATGAACGTAGCCTGCTGATGGGTGTTGAGTCCAAGCATATAGAAGCCGTCGGCAGAGATGCAGTGGCTGGCACCCGCAAAGGCGATTACCCAAAAGAAGAACAGAGAGCCCTGCAGCCAAAACGAGGTAGGTATTGTGAAGGCTACTCCGCCGAAGGCAGCACCCAAGAGCACTTCTGTCAGCACGATCCACCAGCGTTTGGTTTTCACCACATTGATGAGCGGACTCCATACCGGTTTCAATATCCAAGGCAGATAGAGCCACGAGGTATAGAAGGTGATCTCGGCATTGCTCAGTCCCAGCTGTTTATAAAGGATCACCGATAGAGTCATAATCGTCACCAATGGCAATCCGTCGGCAAACGACAGCGACGGCACCCATAGCCAAGGCGACCTGTGTTCTTGATCTTGAAAAGTTGCTCGTGTTCTCTCTTTCGTTTTATTGAGCATAGTCGTAAATGGTCGTAACTGTTTTTAAACGTATTGTTTTGTGAGACAGGCACCGGGATAATAGTGTGCTAAGATTCTGTCATAGTCATAGCCTTTGGCACCCATCATCGCGGCACCAATCTGACAGAGTCCCACGCCATGTCCCCATCCTGCTCCATGGAGGGTAAAGCTCTTGGGAAATCCGTCTGCATCCTCTCCTTCTTTGTCCACCACAAAGGCAGAACTATAGAGATGGCTGTTGCTGAGTGCGCGTCGTATTTCCAACTCTTTTCCAATGATCAAGTCATGGTTCTCACCGATGACCTTCATCAGCCAGATTCTGCCGCTCTTTCCCCGCTGTAAGGGAATGATGTCGCGGATGCGTCCTAAGTCCCGTCGCGTCTTTCTTTGAATCAGTTCAGCCAATTCCTCTTGTGTATATTCTACTGTCCAGCGATAGAAATCCGTGGTCTCCTGATCATAGTCGTTGAGCACTTGCGACAGCACTTCTCTGTCTTTTGTATTGCAGAAAGCCGGTGGTGTGGAGCGTATCCATCGCTCTGCCGCCGCCTCTACCGTCAAGTCGGGAACCAGCGCATCGCTGCTATTGTCCTCCTGACTCTTGACCATCTCGGCCGTGTCAGCCACCGCCTTCAGGTAAGTCTTGGGGCTGTTTTCCCAGCAATATTGAAATTCTTCTGTTACGCCGCCGCAACATTTCGAGAAGCGTGCGTCACAGATCTCACCTTCGGAAGTCAGAATCTCACCTCTTGTCAGTCTGATGGCTTCCGCCACGTGTGGGCTGGTCTCCTTAGTGATACCCTGGTAGCGCTGACAATGGTCATCGGCACAGACGTCAAACAGCGTATGGTCTTCACGGTCATACCATTTCACGATGCGGTCCTCGTCTTCCACCATCTCGGCTGCTGTCGTTTCCTCCTGTGCATTAACCCCATCTGATAGGTGTACTTTTTTTCGCTTTTCCATCTGAGCCAGCAGCCACGACCGCGAGATGACCGCATGAGCTTTGAGCAGCTCCAAGCTCGACGTAGCACTCATCTCGCTCGATATCACACTCTCCAGGTATTTCTCCACCGGCAGCTCATTGACAGCGCATACCTTGTCGCCGTTTTGAATGAGATGCAGCGTACCCAAGAAAGTCTGAGTCTCTTTGCGCTCCCAGTGAAAGTTCACGCCTATGGTCACATCGCTCAGTGAGAACGATGCGTCATCTGACAATGGCGAGAAGACCAGCTCGGGATATACCTCGTTGTTCCACACGATGCCGTGGGGTGTCATCTCCACAGTCTGAGCGCCTACTGCCTTGTGTCCCAGTACAGCGTAGGGGCCATTCAACGCGAAATGAATGGTCACGCCGCTGACGATTCCCACCTTCACTTGTGGTTCACAATGATATTTCCAACTCGATGATTCCATAGACATAATCCTATATAATAAGGTGTTAATGATGCAAAGATAGCTATTTTATGGCACAAAATCCCTACTTTACTCAAAAAGTTTGTATCTTTGCACTATGAATAGTACCATGAATAAGAAAAATCTCCTTGGCATGACACTACCTGAGCTCAAGCAGGTGGCTATGTCGCTCGGCATGCCTTCCTTCGCCGGAGGACAGATGGCAAAATGGATCTACACCCAGCATGTGAGTTCCATCGACGAGATGACAAACATCTCCAAGGCCAACCGCGAGAAGCTCAACGAGCACTATCAGATTGGTTGCGCCAAGCCTATTGATGCCCAGCACTCCAAGGACGGAACCATCAAATATCTCTTCCCCGTCGTCACAACCGCCGGTGCTGACTCGGCACCGGCAGGCACCAAGTTTGTCGAGACGGTATACATCCCCGAGGATGATCGTGCCACACTCTGCGTTTCGTGTGAGGTAGGCTGCAAGATGAACTGTCTCTTCTGCCAAACGGGTAAGCAGGGCTTTGAGGGCTACCTCACCGCCACTGACATTCTCAATCAGATCTACAGTCTGCCCGAGCGTGACAAGCTTACCAACATCGTGTTTATGGGTCAGGGAGAACCGATGGACAACCTCGACAATGTGCTGCGAGCCACCGAGATCCTTACTGCTTCCTATGGTTACGCTTGGAGTCCCAAGCGCATCACCGTGAGCAGTGTGGGACTCAAGGACAAGCTCAAGCGCTTCCTCGAAGAGAGCCAGTGCCATGTGGCCATCAGCCTTCACTCACCGCTCCATGAACAGCGCCAGGAGCTCATGCCGGCAGAGAGAGGTATGGCGATTGAGGACATCGTGGAACTGCTTCGCAACTACGACTTCTCCCATCAGCGTCGCCTCTCGTTTGAGTATATCGTCTTTGGCGGACTCAACGATTCCAAGGCTCATGCCCAGGCCATCGTGCGTCTGCTCCACGGCCTTGAATGCCGTGTCAACCTCATCCGCTTCCATCAGATTCCCCATGTGCCCTTGCATGGAGCCAGCGAGGAGAAGATGGAGAGCTTCCGCGACTATCTCACGCAGCACGGTATCTACACGACGATCCGCGCCAGCCGTGGGCAGGACATCTTTGCCGCCTGTGGACTGCTCAGCACAGCTAAGAAGAACGCTGAATCAAAATAGAAATCGCACCATTCCGTGAAGCTTATCGCCCATAGCGCAGTGAGTCTCAGAAGTGCTCTGTTGTTGCTGCTGTTTGCTCTTGTGAGTTGTCGCAACGGTGGCTTGTTGCCCCGCTCTGGCGGACAGCTCTACGAAGTGCTGCTGGTGGGCGACACAGCGGGCATGGTGCGCAGCGCACTCTCTGCCGACGTGGAGGGCTTGCCGCAACCCGAACCGAGTTTCGATGTGTCGGAGGTCAGTGCCGAGGCTTTCGGCAACACGCTCCGCTATACGCGCAATATCGTGATCGTTGACATCAATGCTGAGGCATACACTCGTCCCTCCATCCGCAGCGAGCGCAATGTGTGGGCACAGCCTCAAACCGTGGTGCATATCGGGGCACCGTCGGCAATGGCACTTCGCAACAGTATCGACAGCGTAGGACGGCGGCTGCGTTTTCTCCTCAATCGCTCAGAGATGAAGAAGCAGCTTAGCATCCTGCGCCATGAGCGGAACGGCAAGGCTGAAAAGCTCGCCCGGAAGATGTTCGGCATAGAGGTGTGGATACCTGCCGACATGATTGCCAGCAAGCAGGGCAAAGACTTCCTTTGGTTGAGCAACAACTCAGCCACCATGATGCAAAACATTGTGGTTTATCGCGATTGGAATCCTGTCAACGCTTCTGATGCTAAAGCTAATCATATCGGACGTGACGTTAAGACAGTTGGTTTTATCGACAGCGAGTCCCGTTATTTCATCGGTGCCCGTGACTATATGTTGGGTCGCAACATCCTTGGTGAGACCGACAGCATGCACATGGCTACAGTCCCCGAAAGCGTACTGACCGATGGACGGGGCTTCTACCGCGGCCTGTGGATGATGACGGGCGATGCCATGGGCGGCCCGTTTGTCAGCCGCACGCTCCTGTTGCAGCAGCCCGAGCTGCAGGGCAACTTTGTTTGCCGTCATATCGTCGTCGAGGGTTTTGTGTTCGCTCCGGGCAAGACCAAGCGCAATGCAATCCGCCGCCTCGAAGCCGTGCTCAATACCATGAGGCAAGCTAAGCGCAAAGATCAATGATTTCTAACATAAAAATATTCAAGACTAATATATAAGACCAAACAACCATGAACAACAACAAAATACGCATGGCCATCACCCACGGCAGCACCAACGGTATCGGTTACGAGCTTATATTCAAAGCTTTTGAGGAGACAGATATGTTTGAGCTCTGTACTCCTATTATATATGGCTCTCCCAAAGTGGCCGCTTATCATAGCAAGGCACTGGGCATCAAAGACAACTTCACCATCATCAACGACGCCAGTGCTGCCCAGGACGGTAAGCTCAACATCATTCCGGCCGTCGACGAGGAGATCAAGGTGGAGATGGGCATTCCCTCTTCCGATGCCACGCTGGCTGCTGTGAAGGCACTCGACCGCGCCATCACCGACTATAAAGACGGACTCTTCGACGTGCTTGTCTGTGCTCCGGCCGATAAGGGCGAGGCTCATGTGGGTGGCTTCGACTTCCCGCGTCGTGCGAAATATATCGAGCAGTGCATCGGTGAAGGCAAGAAAGCGCAGAGCCTGCTCATCAACGAAGATATGCGCATGGCTCTGATGACTGACGAGATCAGCCTGAAGGATGTCCCTGCTGCCATCACCTCTCACGACATCATCGAGCAGGTGGCGATTCTCTTCACCACGCTGCGCCGCGACATGCGTGTCTCAAATCCTCGCATTGCCGTGCTTGCCCTTAACCCCGTTGACGGTAAGGCAGAGGGCAAGGAGGAGACTGAGGCCATCGTACCGGCTATCCAGAAGTTGGCTGATGCCGGTGTCAACGTCTTCGGACCCTATCAGGCTGATCTCTTCTTCCAGCGGGGCGACTACTATCACTTCGATGCCATTCTCTCCATGTACCACGATCAGGGACTGGCACCTTTCAAGACGCTCCATCCCGACAACAATGTCCGCTATCTTGGAGGACTGCCTTTGGTAGCTACGGCTCCCGATCTCTCCCCTTGCTACGACATCGCCGGCCAGGGTGTTGCCGATCCTACGCCATTGCGCCACGCTATCTACGCTGCCATCGACGGCTTCCGCAACCGCCGTGCCTACGACGAACCGCTGGCCAACCCGTTGCCTAAGCTCTATCATGAGAAGAAGGACGACAGTGAGAAGGTGCGCTTCTCTATCCCCAAGAAGCACGAGAACGCCATCAAGGAGCGACTCGGCAACCGTCCCGCTCCTGCCGCCAAAGCTCAGGAAAGCAACGGCAAGGAACAATAACACACATATAGCATACAACATCTCTCGACAGCATGAAAAAGAAATACCAGAACGGCTTCTTCATTTTTGGACTCATCGTACTGATCATCATGGTCACCCAACTTGACTTTGCGCAAGTGTGGGCGGGACTGAAACATGCGGGCTACTGGTTTTTCGCCGTCGTAGCGCTGTGGATGTTTCTCTATGTGTTCAACACTTCGGCGTGGTATCTGATCATCAAGGGGGTATGCAGCCAACCGTCGGCCGACGGCAAGCCGGTGAAGCGCATCTCCTTTCTGTGGCTCTACAAGATCACGGTGTCGGGCTTTGCGCTCAACTATGCCACGCCGGGCGGACTGATGGGCGGTGAGCCTTATCGTATCATGGAGCTGGCACCGAAGATTGGCACAGAGCGTGCTTCGTCGTCGGTGATCCTCTATGCCATGACCCATATCTTCAGCCACTTTTGGTTTTGGTTGCTCTCGGCCATCGTCTTTCTTTTTGTCCATTCCTTCTCCATATTCTATACGGTGCTTATGTTGGCCATCATCTGCTTCTGCATTCTCGGTGTCTGGTTCTTTATGGTAGGGTACCAAAAGGGCTTGGCCAACCGAGTGATGAACTTCTTGAGCCATCTGCCCATGATCAAGCGGTGGGCTACTCCGTTTGTCGAGCGGCATCGTGAGCAACTCAACACCATCGACCGGCAGATTGCTGCCCTGCACAAGCAGCAGCCGCGCCACTTCATCGGTGCCGTGCTCTTGGAGCTCTCGTGCCGCATCTGTTCTGCTTTGGAGATCTTCTTCATTCTCCTTGTGCTCATGCCCCACGTCAACTTCATCTATTGTGTCCTCATTCTGGCTTTCACCTCGCTCTTTGCCAACTTACTTTTCTTCATCCCTTTGCAGCTGGGCGGTCGCGAGGGTGGTTTCCTTATGTCCACTACCAGCTTAGGTCTCACAGCCAGTGCCGGCATCTTTGTGGCATTGATCGTGCGTGTGCGTGAGTTGATTTGGACTGGAATCGGACTGCTGCTCATCAAACTGGAGAAGAGTTCGAAAGAAAAATGAGGGGGGCAATAACAAGCCAATAGAGAAGGGATGTAGTATTTATGCGCATATCATGCTTGTGTGACCCTTCGGGTCATCTTAGCAGTAGATAGATGCGAACTTTCACCCCCCCGGTCTACGCTTGTTCCTCGCTTGACCAGTGGATGCCTATGCTTCAGCTCTGTTGGGGCTGTAAATGGTGCAAGCGAAGTACATTTTAATTGTACAGAATTCGATGCAATTAAAAAATGTTGTAAGTAGTAACAACTCTTAGTGCTTTCTGTTAGGAGTTGGATGGACATACTCACACAGAGACACAGAGAACGCTGAGGCTGTTGGGGACATACGGGATTGCGTCGGCCCTTTGCGTTCTCTCAATATTTTTTTTAGCATTGTTGTTATCATTATCCTGATGTTTTTAAGCTTCCTCATCGTATCTCTACTTTGTTGAATAAACTGACAAAAAACGGGCCTTATTTTGCGATTCTTTTCGACGAAGCCATCTCTTGCCGTGATTTTTTAAATTCTGAGCGATATTTTGTAACTGTCTGTGTATTAGACCTTTATATATTTGTGCGCTTACTCGTCATTTCAAAAGAGCCTATTTCTGCTTGTCAAAGTACCTTTTTGACCCTGTCATCTCGGTAGTTTGATGTGATCATCTCAGTGATTTCATCGTGTCATCTCAGTGAGATGAGCGCATCATCTAACTGAGATGACCATCGGAAATCGGTTTTGGCTTATTCTCTACTCTTTTTTTTCTAAAAAAATCCCAGTTTCTTCTCTAGAATGAAAGTCTGGGTGGAAGGTCTTTTGTCAAAAGGTTTTCTATCGAAAACAGCGATGCCGGCAAAATCATAGGGTAGGGGAAGCGGAATGCCGGATATTCTTTGTAACTTTGCACTGGGTTATACCTATTTTTATATATACGACATGAAGCATATAGAAGTGGTGGCTGCCATTATCTGCCGCGACGGTCTGGTGTTTGCCACACAGCGCGGTTATGGCGAGTGGAAAGACTGGTGGGAGTTTCCCGGCGGCAAAGTTGAGGAGGGCGAAAGCCGTGAGGACGCATTGCGGCGCGAGATACGTGAGGAGCTGAACACAGAGGTCTCTGTCGACCGGTTTGTCATGACGGTGGAGTACGACTATCCTGCTTTCCATCTCACGATGCACTGCTTTGTCTGCCATGTCCTTTCCGGACATCTCGAACTCTTGGAAGCTGAGGATGCACGCTGGCTGCGGGAAGACAATCTCAGCGGTGTCCGCTGGCTGCCCGCCGACCGCCGGGTGGTGGACTATCTGTGTTCCACACACTTGCTGAGCAGGTAAATCATCTTTTTCTGAGGAAAAGTTTGGTGGAACGGAAAAGTTTTAGTAATTTTGCACGCTGTATGGGTATGTTATACCCTAAAACCAAAATAAAAATGACTTTAATATAGCTGGATGAAGAAAGACAATCAGAAGAATCAGTACCGCGTCAACGGACAGATTCATGTACGGGAAGTACGAGTCGTAAGCGACGACGGCTCACAAGTGATGCCTACACGTCAGGCACTTGACTTGGCTCATCAACAAGGGGTAGACCTCGTGGAGATCTCGCCCAACGCACAGCCGCCCGTTTGTCGTCTCATCGACTATAGCAAGTTCCTCTATCAGCAGAAGAAGCGTGCCAAAGAGATGAAGCAAAAACAGGTGCGTGTGGAGGTCAAAGAGATCCGCTTCGGACCTCAGACCGACGACCACGACTACCAGTTCAAGCTCAAGCACGCCAAGGAATTCCTCGAAGAGGGCAACAAGGTGCGCGCCTACGTGTTTTTCCGCGGCCGTTCCATTCTTTTCAAGGAGCAGGGCGAGGTGCTGTTGCTGCGCTTTGCCAATGACTTGGAGGAGTATGCCAAGGTAGAGCAGATGCCAAAGCTCGAAGGCAAGAAGATGTTTCTCTTCCTCGCTCCTAAGAAAGCGGGTGTTGCCAAGCAGAGCCAGCAGAAGCGCGATCGTCTCGCTGCAGAGGCCAAGGCCAAGGAAGAGGCTAAGGCACAGGCTGCTGAGCAGGCCGAGAAAAACGGACTCCTTGGCAACGCCAAGGGTGGTGAGGCCCTCCGCAAGCTCGCTGAGGCCGCTGACGGGGACAAGAAAGACTAAGAGACAGAAATACTGAGTGGTACCGCCGGGTATATGCGTTGCCACCTTTCAATTCATATCAACATTAAAACAACAAAAAAATGCCAAAAGTAAAGACTAACTCCGGTGCAAAGAAGAGATTCACATTCACCGGTACGGGTAAGATCAAGCGTCATCACGCTTACCACAGTCACATTCTGACTAAGAAGACAAAGAAGCAAAAGAGAAACCTCGACCATCAGACACTGGTCGACAGCGCAAACCTCAAGCAGGTTCGCGGTCTGCTCTGCCTCCGTTAATCGTAAACCTTTTTAGTCGAACGCTTAAAGAACAAAATTATGCCAAGATCAGTAAATCACGTTGCATCTAAAGC
>UMGV01013116.1_pt1 | contig 25845 bp, 43 predicted proteins | sample 1965361 | NCBI WGS metagenome assembly UMGV01 (sample SAMEA4836081, study PRJEB28245) | human gut metagenome | biome: gut microbiome; material: fecal sample | place: Denmark | collected 2008
GGGGGGGGTAAGATGTCTGCGACAATCTTCTTCCCATTGTCTAATGTCAGTACGGCTTTCATAGCTTACCAGTTTTAAACCCTAACTCCTTCGCTATTGCGAGGAAATCGGAGAATTTGTCGGGCGATACATCGGTCTTCCTGTCGCGCGAATACACAACGCCGTCTATGACCTTGAAGTAAGCCGTGCCGTATGTGTCGAGAAAACAAATTTCGTATCCCATATTACTTCACCTCCATATTGATTAAGTCGTTAAAATCTTCTTCCGACTTGCAGTCGTAGCAGTAAGTCAGCGTGCCGTCAGCGTCCTTTGTAAGCATCATTATGCTGTTCGTGTCGTTCAGCAAGTCAAGCAGCATATCTACTCGGGAGAAACAATTTACGTTGTCGTTGTTTTTAAGCCAACATGCGCCAGTAATAAAACTTGTTGTGCGGAAAGCCTCTCGTTCGCTTGTGTTCTCGTCGTAGCAGACACAAACATAATTGCGTCCTCTTATGATAGACCACGCATCGCGCAGCCTACTGACAAATGTCTTGATTGTTTTCTTCATATTTGTTGTTATTACATGTTAAAGTTAATTTCCTCAGCAGGAACTATTTTGAAAGACTCGACGTTCTCGACGTCCATATCATCGCCATTTACGGTTATAATATTCATTGTTTTGCCGTCGGCGTTTGGGTATATCTCGGATATTATTTCCAGCTGATGTAATAGTCGGCATGGTGTCACCTTTCTCGAACACCAAAAGAAAATAAGGTTTGCTGTTTCCGTTTGCCATGTTATTGTCCTTTCTTTTGTTTCGCCAGCATACGCTTGTACGCCCTACGTTCTGCCCGCGTCATGCCGTCCTTCTTGATTTCGTAGGCTTCTTTATCCATTGTTTCCATAGATTAAAGCTCGTTATGTTCGTTGTATTTCGCGGAGCTTCCGTGAAGAAACCCTATTGTGTAGCCTAACGAACCCACCACAAAGGCGACGTAGGCTACGAGTAATATTATTCCTGTTGTTGTCATAAAGTGCATAATTTCAAATCTTAGTTTTTCAATATCAAATATATACCATATTATAGCACGACGTATTTGTTGGCGTATATTTTATATATCCAGTTACGATAACTATAAGTATAGTTTGTAAGCATGTCTTCTGTGTATTTTGCAAACATGCTAAATCTTTTGGCGATATTGCGCATTTTCTTTACGATACCATAATTCACCGCGAATTTTACTATTTGCATTGATTTAAAGATAGACATACCTATTTTTGCCGCCATGTATTTGTATGAAATACCTCTGTCTATAAATTTTCTGCCATAACCAAAACGATTACAAGTTTTCACCGCTTCCGTATACTCCTTCTTAGAATGTGGGTTGCGCTTCTGCTGAATCATTTGTTCGGCAAAATCTTTTCGGCGCTGTATTTCTACGAGCAATATTGCGACCAAAACATTTTCTAAATTCTTGATTTCTTGTGCATAGGCATTCTTTTTTAAGTTCACGTCAGGTTTAAATTCAACACTCGGCAGGACAACGTTGCGGTGAGCGGTATGACTGTGCAACGATTTGAAAACGAGGTGCTTTTTATCAACGCCCGTTTCTTCAATCAAGCCCATGCTGCGCAAAGTAGCCAATCTTGCCTTTATAGCATTCACGCTTACGCCTGTTATATCATGTAATTTGTTAATATTCCAATTCTTAATGATAGAATTGCGAGAGTGCGCTTTTACAAACAAAGAAAACGCTATCGCCTTTCTTAAATCGGAATTGCGATACATTTGATTTATTATATATCTCTTTACTTTCATGTTTGTAAAAACAAAAGCGACAAGGTTGTGTACTTACCTCGCCGCTTCGTATTTAATGCGTTTATAAAAACGCGCCTAAATCCTTGTTCGACACTTCACGATGTACACGGGTCGTTAAGTGGTGCATTGTAGCAATACTTTTGCCTTTGCACGCCACAAAATTAATAAAACATTCTCAACCTTAATAACTTTCTATTGATTATTTATAATATTTTAAGAGTTTATATTGAAATTCTATTAGTTTTCACTAACTTTGAAGCGATAATTATTAAATTTATTGCTTATGATGTATTCACAAACAGAACAGTACCTTTGGGCTGACCGCATTCTAAATGCCGTTTGTGCGGTTGGCGGCATAACCTTTATGCAACTGGTGTCGGAGATTAAAACGGCGAAAACCAACGAGCTTCGCGGCTTGTACTGTCTTATCACGAGAGATTATAACATTCATCCCGAACGCGCCGCACGGCTTATTTCTCGCACAAGGCAAAATGTTATAAACCAAACACGCAGATACTGGCAGTATATGCAAGCCAAAGACAAAACTATCGTGAGTTTATACAACAAAATCAAGGACTACCTTAAACAATACGACAATGAGAAGGGATTATGATGTAACAATACCAGATATGCTGTTCCCAACGGACAACGAACTGGAGATACCTACACTCGATATTAATATGCAGGCTCGCGAATGTCAAATACCATTCCTCTGCTTTGGCGAGCAGAAGCGCACGTACAACATGAATGGACAAGGAACGCTGCATTTTTATACTGATGACTATCGCTTCACATCGATATACGAACACCCTGAAAAGATATTTAAGCAGCACCGCCCTGCGAATATTGTAGAGCCAAATTTCTCGCTTTACAACGAAACGCCAATATCTTTCGGTATGCAAGCACTTTACAAGAAGCGCTGGATAGCTCGCGCGATGCAATCCCGAGGAATCGGAGTATTTGTCGACCTTAATGTGGCGCAGAAATGGTACCAGCTGAACATGCTTGGTGTTCCGCGCGGCTGGCAGGCTTTTGCAACTCGCGGTTATTCGGACAGGCTAAACAATCTCGCGTTTGAATTGTCAATCGCCAAAGACTGGGCGCTCGGCAAGACCCCTTTGTTTGTGATATACGGCGGTGGCAACGAGTGCCGGCGGTTCGCCCAAGAGAACGGGTGCGTATATATCAACCCTGTCGTTACAACAAAAAAGAAGCTTGAAGCCGTAAAAAAGATACAGGAAGGCGTTGCGTTCTTCAACGAGGAGTTTTCTTTGAAGAAGGAGCTGGAAAAGCTCACACCGTTTACGCATCAGATAGAAGATTATTCTAAGATGAATAAACAAATCGGAGAAAACAAAGAAAGTTTATTCGAGAACGAATAGTATTTGTGTTCATATTAACAAAAGCAGTACCTTTGCTTAAAACATAAGCAATAGGTTAAGTTTAGGGAGGCTGGCTCGTGAGAGTCGGTCTTTTATTATATTTATTATTGTAGTGCACCTGTAAAACATTTAAAAGATATTAAATACCAAATATTCTCTATTAATAATTTTGCTGCTTATTAATAATTTATTAATTTTGTGGCGTTAAAATTAATAGCTTAATAAAAGGAGATACAACAATGTTTGAATTATCACAAAACAAAATCAAATTCGAGCTTACAAAAAGAGAACTCAAAAAGCTCAACACGCTCAAGAATAAGGTATCGAAACTTAACAATGACCTTAGAGAGTATTTTGATACTTGCGGTGAAATGTCGCTGCCCGACATCGAGTGTACCTGTATAGGTTACAGCCCAATAGGTCTTGTAGACACGCAGGACATCAAGGACGAGGATGGCAACGTGTTTGGCTTTCGCGCCTACGTTGATGACCTTGAAACAGCAGTTGTCTATGTTGAGGAGGAAGGCGAGATATTTCTTAGCGGTTGGGAAGAACTCGAGGATGATATTAAATACCAGCGTCGCAGACTCAACAAGGCTTGGAGAATTTTCAAGTCAGAAAATCCCGACGCAGAACTTGAACGCGACGACGAGGAGGATTAATCTACCTTAATCTTACATTAGTATTATTAATAGAACGCTAAGTTTTACTTAGCCCTCAAAAATATCTCAAGAAAAATTTGGCACATTACAAAAGATTTTATAATTTTGTGGTGTCAAATAAATCATAGTGGCGAGGTTGGAAGCTCTGCCGCACAAGCAGGGCATTTTTTATGCTCGCAACTTTCAAGGTATTAAGATACAGGTGTATCGCGCCCTTGCACATATTGTAATGGTATGTGCGTGCCCTTCCACTATGAGGCATTTGACAAAGGGTAGCGGTACACTTTTTTGTTGTATCAACCCAACAATATATTAACGTCAAAAAATCGTAGTGGAAATGAACGACGTAAAAATTTTTAATTCTCCTATGTTTGGAGAACTCCGTGTTACACGGAACGAGAAAGGCGAGTTGCTTTTCTGTCTTAAAGATGTATGCGACTCGCTTGGGTTGCAAGTTGGAGCAACAGTTAAACGTTTGGGAGGAGACATTAATTCAACTAATGTCCCAAAAGGAGAACACAATTACCCCTACATTAGTTCAATTAACGTAGGGGTGGTTACAGGTAAGAAATCAGATGGAACAAATGCAATTCAAACAATAGCAATGTACTTCGTTACCGAGCCAGACCTCTACCGTTGCATCTTTCAATCTCGCAAGCCTACAGCTCGCAAGTTTCAAGATTGGGTATTCAACGAAGTGCTGCCCTCGCTTCGCACAACAGGCGCATACGTTGTGACTAAAGAAGAAGATAATGAGGAGGACATTATTGCCCGTGGCTTGATAGCAGCCAAGGCGGCACTTGCACGACGTGAGCAGCGCATTAAAGAACTTGAATGTGAGAACAGCCAGAACAAACAGGTTATCGAAGTGCAGGGCGAGCGTATAGCCAAGGACGCACCAAAGGTGGAATACTACGACCAGACGCTCAATTCAAAGGACTGCATGACATCAAGTCAAGTGGCTCTCGACCTCGGCATTACAGCACAGGAGTTGCACAACAAGCTCTGTCAAGCAAACATCATCTACAAACAGTCAGGTCAATGGAATTTGCACAAGCCTTACAAAGGTTGGAAATTGCACGATACCAACACCTACACCTTTCCAAGCAGCAATGGTGGCACACATACCAAGGTCTACACTGTTTGGACACAGCGTGGCAGACGCTTCATCATCGCCCTTTTTAACAACAACTTTAACGTGAAGCTCGCTCTTGCTGAGATTAACGGCAACATCATCAAGTAAACCAACATACACAACATCCGTTTAAACAGCACACAACAATGGAAAAGAACACATTAAACAACAATAATGAGAAGTTTACAATCAGTGTCGCAACCAACAACATGCTCGCCTTGCTACGGGATTTCATACAGCTACAAAACAGATTAATTGTTGTTTACGACGGTGAGGCAAACGGTGAGAACGTTATCGAGGCTTCGGCAGAACTCTACCGCTTTATGCAAGATGCTATAACGGCAAATATCTGCGAAACACTCACAGAAACGCAGGTAGCACAGTTGTAAAGAAACTACGCCTTTAAAGGGTACGCACGGCTAAAACGTAGCGTACCCTTTTTGTTTACACAGAAACCGATAAATCCTTATAAACCTTGATAAATCTGCTTAACTTTGCTTTAAATCACCATAAAAGCAGTTTAATATGGCAAAAAAGCAGAATAACACGCTCAATGAACTGGGCATTAAAGAGCGAATAAACCTAAGCTGCCTGGAGCTTAATGAGGGGCAGATTGTAGGCATTCCCAAAAACCCTCGCTACCTTAAAGGCGAAGAACATGACAAGTTAAAGAAGTCGCTCAAAGACTCGCCCGAGCTGTTGCAATACAAGCCGCTTATGGTGTACGCTATCGAGGGCGGCAAGTTTGTCGTTATCTGTGGCAATATGCGCTTGCGTATTTGTCAGGAATTGCACAACGAAGGCGTAGAAGGTTTTGATGCGCTGCCTTGCTTCGTACTTAACAAGGACGTGCCCATTGCCAAAATTAAGGAATATGCCATCAAGGACAACGTACAGGCAGGAAACTGGGACTGGGACGAGCTTGCTAACGGTGATTGGGAAGTAGACGACTTGCAGGATTGGGGCGTTGATTGCTCGTTCTTGACAGAATCTGAAGATGCCGACAATTTAGAAAAAAAAGAAAAAGAAGAAAAGGATTATTCAGATAAAATAATTTCTGAATACAAACTCGAAGTAGATTGCAAAAATGAAGAAACTTTGCAAGCTCTTTACGAAGAACTAACAGGGAGGGAATTAGAATGCCGAATTTTGACATTGTAAGAGAAGTGAAGCCAAAGAAAACGTTCCGTGTTGCAAGTATCATGGGAACATTTGATTTGGAAACTGAAAATATAATAGAACACTTCAAAGGAAATATAGCACTACCGAAAGAATGGTCAGTGGGATTAATCGTTGGCAATAGTGGAACGGGCAAAACAACAATAGCCAAAGAATTGTTCCCAAACGCTTACATTACCAACTTTGAATATACACATGAGACCATACTCGATGATATGCCCAGCAATCGCAGCGTTGAAGAAATTACTAAAGCTTTCAATGCAGTAGGTTTTTCTTCTCCACCATCATGGCTAAAGCCATATCAAGTGCTAAGCAATGGAGAGAAAATGCGTTGTGATTTAGCAAGAGCAATTCTTTCAGATGATGAATTGTTTGTCTTTGACGAGTTCACTTCAGTGGTTGACGGGAATGTTGCAAAAATTGGTTCTTTTGCTATGCAAAAAGCAATCAGAAAACAACCAAACAAAAAAATGATTGCTGTCACGTGCCATTTTGATGTAGAAGACTGGTTGTTGCCTGATTGGGTTTTTAATACTAATGATATGACGTTTCACTTATGTGATGCGCAAAAAAAAATAGACCAGACATCAGACTTGACATCTATGAAGTCAAGAAAAACAAAGATGATGTTTGGAAACTGTTTGCTAAGTATCATTATCTGAGTCATTATCACAATAAGGCAGCACATGTATATGTTTGCTTGGCAAATGGAGATTTGGCAGGATTTTGCTCCGTACTTCCTTTTCCACATCCAAAATTAAAAAATGCGAGGAAAGAACATCGTGTTGTAGTATTGCCAGACTATCAAGGCGTGGGCATAGGAAGGCACATGACAGACGCAATAGCGCAGATGTACAAGGACAATGGATATACATATCTATGTGTTTCAAGTGCTCCGGCATTTATACATTCAAGAAGCAAATCTCCTAAGTGGATAGTGACAAGAAAACTGTCAAGAACAGGAAGGGGCAGTGAAACAGGTAAAATACAAAATTACAAGAATAAGAAATCGACATCATTCAATCGAATGACCGTTTCTTTTAAATACAGAGGATAATAATGGCAAAGAATAGTGGCGGTACGAGAAATTACAGAAATAACCACAAAGCCTTATCAACAAGAAGAAGGGAGTTTGAAGGTCTTATGAGCTCTGGATTTTATGACATTTCGCGTTCTTATTTTGACCCGTCAGGCGGATTTGTCGCCACAAACAAGGGGCACAATAAAGTAAAAGACACAAATAAAGACAAAGAAAATGAAGCCACATTATATCTCGCCAATAAAGGCTACAAAGTATATCTTGACAGCGAACGTGCTACAATAGAGTTTGAGCCCCATAATGACGGACGTATTTATAATATCTCAATGGATATAAAGACCATTAACTTTGCAGGCAAACACACGATTAAAAGACAATTCGAAAAGGCAAGCACTCAGAATGTGAAAGCGGTTGTTTTGTACCAGAATAATCCTTTGGTTGATAAAAACTATGTAAAAAATCAAATCTATGGAGAAAATGGATTTATACAAAAATCACCGAAAAATGCCTTAGAAAAAATTGATTGGATTATAGTTGTAGGCTCTAATGGGCATGTACATAGACATGATATTAGAAATGAAAAAGCAGCAAGATTAAATAGTTAGCGGAGGATATGCCTCCCTAACTCGGATTCATCCGCAATATTATGCCGAAATGGAGCTCCCGCATATCGGGTTACCCCAACAGATAAATCATTGCAAATATAATAATAAATCAAACGGCAAAATAAAATGCACGAATAAAGCAAATAATTATGAGTAAGCCACTACCCATCAGAACAGCCATTGAGCGTGCGCTCAACATAAACATTTCATCATCGCTGCCTGCAAAGGACAAGGTGGCGGTGATGGAGTGTTTACTGACGTTGAGCGCAAATGAAATAAAGCGCATAAACGAGAGTGATAAAGCGACTGCGTTTGTCAGCCTATGCGCTAATATACTCCGTCGTGGCGAACTGATGGAGTATATGCAAATTCTTGAAATGTGCCGTAAAACGGCTTTAAACAGTGATAAACGTGCTTAAATGTACGATAAACACACAATGAAAGGAAGATACAAGGAGAAAGGAAAATAATATGGCACTATCAAAAAATGAAAGTAAGCGTAGAAAACAACTTGCCAATCTTGAAAAGGGCAAGTTTAAAAAAGGCGAAGTAACAAACCCTAAAGGACGACCGCCCAAGCCTAAAACGATGACGGCGTTCATAGCTGAAATGAAAGAAAAAGGCTACGAAGTGCCGACATCACAGACTATAGCCGAGTCATTTCTATACATCGCTACCCTTCCTGAGGACGAGCTTAAGGCTGTTCTCGCTGACAAGACACGTCCTATGATGCAGCGCATTGTTGCTAAGGGTATACTTGACAAGAAGGGTATGGACATACTCGAGCGTGTTGTAGATAGAGCTTACGGCAAAATACAGCGCATCGACCTTACAAGCAAGGGCGAGCAAATTAAGCAGGATCCGTTGCAAATACACGTCATTTCAAACACAGAGGAGTACAACAAGGTTCTTGCGGAGATACAAAAGGAAAAAGAGCGCAAGGAAGCACAACCAGATAAAGAATAAAGCAAAAATAGATGCCGCACGTATTTTTAGCAAAGAATTACATGAGGGTAGATGCTGCCAAGAAAGCAGGATTTACGACCGTATCATTACAAGGAAGCTCGCGCTCCGCGAAAACATGGTCGGTTGTGCAGTTTCTTTGTATCTATTGCTTTAACAACGCCGGAACAACAGTTTCCATAATACGTGCTGGTATGCCCTCAATCAAGCGCACTGTATACCGCGATTTTAAGAACGTGATGCTTTCTTTGGGTTGGTGGAATGACAAGTCAATGAATAAGTCGGAGTATGTATATACTTTCCCTAACGGCTCTTGGATAGAATTTTTCTCTACCGACAACGAGCAGAAAGTGCGCGGTTCAAAGCGTAAAATACTATTCGTGAACGAGGCGAACGAGCTTTCATTTATTGAGTGGCAGCAGCTACAGATGCGTACCACAGAGTTCTCCATACTCGACTATAACCCTTCATTTTCCGAAGAGCATTGGATAAACCAAGTCAACGAGGAAAAGAGCACCTATTGGTTTATCTCAACGTACAAGGACAACCCATTTCTTGAGCAAAAGATTATTGATGAAATCGAAAGCTTAAAGTGGAAAAACCCGAGCCTGTGGCGCATCTACGGACTCGGACAGCGTGCGATTGTCGAAGGACTTATTTTTGAAAACGTTGTTGTTAGTGATTATATTCCAGTTGAAGCTCGCCGTCGCAAATGGTACGGCATCGACTTAGGCTATACCAACGACCCGACGGCGATTGTCATGGTGTGCGTATATGGAAATGACATGTATATAGACGAGGTGTGCTATCGAACCAAAATGCTCTCAGACGACATAATAAAAGCTTGCAAGGATGTGCGAGATGCGCCCGAATTTATCTGCGAGAGTGCCGACCCTCGTCTTATTGATGAGATATACAACGCTGGCGTAGACATAAAGGCTGTGCAAAAGTTTCCTGGCTCAATCAAAGCTGGCATTATGAAGATGCAACAATACAGAATACATATCACTTCGCGCTCGACAAATATATGCAAAGAGTTTAACAACTACACTTGGCGGCAGGACAAGGAAGGCAAATGGCTAAACGAGCCAATAGATTGCTACAACCACGCGATAGATGCTTGTAGATATGTGGTACTGCAAAAGATACTTGGAGCATACAGCAATGGCATGAGCGCAAGCGATATACTTGGAATAATTTAATGGCAATTAAATTCGGTAGCTACCCAGCCGCCATGTTTGGGCAGGGCGTCTATAACAAGACCTTTCAAATCCTTCACGCCGTACTCTTCGCACAGCCAGTCTTCGAGGTCGTCCCAGTGCTGCCAATCTCTTGTCGCGCCCGTCCGTACATCGCGCAGACGGAGCGTTACAAACAGATAGTCGTGTATTATATCTATAATCTCGTGCATGACATCCTTAGCTATATTAATTGCAATAAAACTGCTCTGTTTCATAAACGATATTCTTAAACTCCGCAACCTTGTTGCACTCAACGTTGTTATTGTAATATACGCTGTATTTCTTCATAATATTGACTTCACCGTGATGTCGAGGGCTGTGTAGGTTTTTAATTGCCTATAAATATTTCTGTCATTGATAAACATTCGCCACGGTTGCCTCGGTATAGATGTTGTCTATGCCACCCTTGTTTTTTCAAGTCCTCGAAACATTGATGACCTATAAAAATTTGCTCGTTTTCTTCGGATGTGGCTAAAACACCATTCTCGCAACGTGTTATATTTGCGATAACAAAACGCAAGGTGCGTCCGTCTTTGCTATCTTCAATATACAAGGTCTTACCTTTTAAGAATTTCTCCATAATGCGTTGACTTAACCGTGATGTCGAGAGCTTAGGTGTTTACCAAATTTCCTCTGCTTCAAACTCCACGTTACCATCCCAGTCGAAGGAATCCGTGTTCTCTTCGTCCTCAGGAGAAAGATAATAGTATGCCGTCAGTTTCCAATCGCCAACCTTTACCGGGTCGCCTGAATACTCAGCCTTGCCAATATGTGAAGGAACCTCGTAAGATGGATACATAATTCTACTGGTTGGCTCTGCGTTTGTTTTCATCGCCTTGTTGACGATATCCTCGCCAAACTTATCAATAGCTTCTTTTTTGCTTAACTTCTTCATAATTTTCCGCTTGCCGTGATGCGGTAGGGCTTAATTTGTTAAAATTTATTATTCGCAAGTCTTAAGGCTTCTTTCATTGTGTTGGCGTAAACCGCGAGCTCCTGCGAGTCTTCGTCTTTTGAAACAGCGGCTTTTACAGCCATGCCTTCCGTCTTGCCGTTGAGCAAAGAGTAGTAACTATTCGCTTCTTTTCTGTCAGCGTATGTGTCGTGTACATCGCCGTACTTGTCAACTATTACGTAAAACTGATAAAACTTGTTCATTGTTGTATCTCCTTTTATTAAGTTATTAATTTCAACACCACAAAATCAATAAATTATTAATAGACAACAAAATTTTTCTGTTATAATTTTCCACTTTTTAGACTTTTTAAGGCTTCGCGAATTGTTTACACAGCGTTTAAGCTTTTAGACCGCTAATTGTGTGGGTTTTGTAACTTTGCTAACAAAGTTAGCAAGATATGAGAAAAATTACAGAAATACTTTCAAATAGCGACGCGAACACCGTGCACACGTTGCTAACAGCACGAAAGCTGCCATTCCATCGTAGCTTTGAGGAACTCATGCGCCAGTGGGATCCATACAAGCACGATGTGTTTGACGAGAGCAAGCGTAAGAAGAAGAAAATTAAGGTGCCAACAGGACAAAAAGACCCGATGGACGGAAGTCCTATTTACAAAGATGAATTTGTGGATAGGGTAAGAATCGCCCTACCTACACAGAGAGTGGTTGTAGACCGCATCGTCGGTTTCATGCTTACGAATCCTGTGACATACAGGGCGAACTCGCACGGCGTTGCGCTGAAAAAACTTGACAACAAACAGCAACAGCTATATGATGCTATCATGCACTGCTACCATGACAACAAAATGAAATATTTTGACAAAAAACTTGTGCGTACAGTATCTTCACAGTGCGAGGCGGCAGAGCTGTGGTACATGACGACAGATGAAAACGGAAGGCTGGGCGGCGAAATACGAGTACAGCTACTTTCGCCCCAAAACGGTGACAAGCTTTACCCTCACTTTAATGACCAGCATCGCATGGATGGCTTCGGTCGCGAATACTTAGTGTTTGACGAGCTGGGCACTTCGGAGATGCATTTAGATGTATACACGGATAGATATGTTTACAAATACATTAATAATGGTTCAGGTTGGGTTATATATGAGGTTAGAGCGCACGGCTTTACTAAGATACCAGTAGTATATTACTACCAATATAAGGCAGAATGGGCAGACGTGCAATGGGCTGCGGATAGAGTCGAGGTGTGCATTTCTAACTGGGGCGACACCAACGACTATTTCGGTACACCAAAATACTTCATACAGGGCAGACTTGAAGGTTTCGCAGAAAAAGGAGAGCAAGGTGCAGTCTTCCAAGGTGGAAAAGATACAAGCATGAATGTCCTGTCGTGGGACCACTCGCCCGAGTCTGTAAAGGGAGAGATAGCATATTTGTTTAATATTATATTCTCATTTACCCAAACGCCCGACATTTCATTTGAAAACATGAAAACGCTGGGCAACAATACGAGCGGTGCTGCCATTCGTCTTATGTTCACTGACCCGTTCATAAAAGTTGGCAACAAAACGGAGCTTTACGGTGAGATGTTCACACGTCGAAGCAATATCGTCGCGAACGGCATTTGCAACGCTGGCATATACGTTAAAGGCATTGATGCAAGCGTAGCGGAAAACATAGACTTTGAACCAGTATTCGAACCTTATGTTCCTAAAAACGATGTCGAGCTCTTACAACTTATTACACAGAGCAACGGCGGCAAACCGTCAACTTCGCAGCGTCGTAGCATTGAACTTAACCCCCTTAACGACGATGCAGATAGTGTAGAAAATGAAATGAAAGAGGAGCAGGAAAATGAAATAACACAACAGGCTGCGCTTATGGGTGTTGGCGGCTCAGCGAGCGCATCGCAGTCTGTGATGAATGGAGAATAAGCATGGCAGGAAAACTTACAGCTAAAAAGCGGAAAGAAGATTTAAACAAGCTATTTGCTGAATACAACCGCCGTCTTGGCATGTTGTATAGCGGCTATGTCAAGAAGCTACTTGCTCTTGGCTATAGCGAAGATGTGCTCGAAAGTGACGCTCTTTTTAACTTTGACAACTTTCCTGTGCTCAAAGCTCGACTTAACGAGATATTTAACGACTACTTCCAGAACAGTATGTTATGCTACAAAAGCGGCATAACAAGCGGCGTTTCTTTGGCGTATTCGCACGATAATGACGCATTGGGACAATTCTCCGTGCTAACAGACAAAGCCTTGGAAACCGCAAGAAAAACGGCTGCTGCGACGTTTATAGCCAATAGGCTTAATGCTAAAAACGGATTAAACCTCGCGCAGTCCGTTTGGAACTACTGCCAGCAGACAAAAGCGGAGTTTGAAATGGCGATGTCAAACGTGATAGCCGACGGACTCGAAAAGGGTACGTCCGCAGAAGAGGTGGGCAGAAGAATACGACAGTATTTGAATAACCCCGATATGATGTACCGACGCTATCACACCGTGAAGGTGTTAAAGAACGGGCAAAAGAAAGACGTTGTTACTTGGCGCAGGAAGCGCATCATTGACGGACGTGTACGCTTCGTAGAAGAACCGCTCGAACATGTAGGGCAGGGTGTGTACCGCTCTGCTCGCAAGAACGCTCTGCGTGTAGCACGCACAGAAATAAATGCAGCCTATCACAAGGCGCGAAATGGGCGCTGGGCAAATGAACCTTTTGTTATCGGTAAGCACATACATATTTCTCCGCAGCACGATCCAGATGAAGATGCGGACATCTGCGACGAACTCGAAGGTTACTACCCTAAAGATTTCGACTGGGACGGTTGGCATCCTCAATGTTATGCTGAAGGTACTCAGGTTCTGACTACAAAAGGATGGAAAGAATTTAAAGATGTTACGACTCAAGATATTGTATATTCTTTAAATCCACAGACACGTGAAATAGAAGAGACAAGTATTGTAGGAGTACAAAAATACCCTTACAATGGAGAACTTATACACTTTTTTAACCGTTCGTTGGAATGCCTTGTTACTCCAGAACATCAAATGGTGTATATAAGCAAAAGCGGTGCTCACGAAATAAAAAAATGCAACGCTACGGAATACAAGCCAAATATGGGAGCTTTCTATCGTTCCGCTGTCAATACCGCCAAAGACCGCACGAACATTATGTTTGGCGACAAAAATATACCTTTTGATGTGTATTGTGAATTTATGGGGTATTACCTTGCAGACGGTAGTATGCAACATGACTACGGTATTGTTTTGTCGCAAGGAAAAAGACAGCCTGCTTGGAAACGTATGCAAACTTGTATCAATAAGATGGGGCTTACGCCACACGTTTATAAAAGCACTATTGTTTTATACCACCGTGCTTTTGGTCAAGAGCTTTTAAAATACGGAACTGCACATTATAAATATATACCACAAGAAATTTTAAATGCATCAAAGAGACAAATCCAAATATTTCTTGATGCTTTTATTGTGTGCGACGGGCATATCAAGAAGCCACGTCATTTTATGGGCAACAGAGGTCATGTATGTACTCCAAATCATGGAGAAAGAATGTATTTTACATCTTCTCCTCAAATGGCAGCTGAAATAGGTTTGCTATTGTTAAAAGTAGGACATCGACCGTCATATAGAATAATGTCACCTAAAAATACTGTCAAAAAAGATGGTACAGTTATAAAGCAGCGATATGACTGTTACAGAATAAGTGAATGCGATTCAGCAACCGCCACTGTATTTAACAAGGAGAAAGTTGAATACATCGGCTTTGTGTACGACGTTACACTTGAGAACAATCACATCATGTATATACAGAAAGACGGCAAATGCTTTTGGGGCTCAAACTGCATGTGCACCAGTGACCCTGTAATGATTAGCGGCGAGGAGCGCAAGCAGTTATACAAGCGTATGCTTAACGGTGAAGATATGTCCGGCTACGTTTCGCCGAACAGCATTAAAGACGTGCCCGACCAGTACAAGCGATACATCGAAGCCAACGGCGACAAGATTGTAGACGCATTTAAACGTGGTAAGCTGGCATGGCATTTGGCGAACAATAAAAGTTATTGGCTAAAGTATTTGGACGCAGCACAGCGCAAGCAAATGGGCGTAAAAACAATTTCGCGACGCGAAGCAATACAAGAGATTGCAAAAGCAAGGCATGCGAAGCGAGATGCAGCTAAAATACAGCAAAACTGGAAGAAGCGACGGTTGACGATATACACAGAGCGAATGAATAACAATCTTAAAGGTATACAACTCGAAGGTGCGCTTTTGGACAGATATTACGAAGTTGTGAAAGCTCTTGCATCCCCGAAAACATGGGATGTGGCAAACGTAGAAAGTTTATACAAAAGATTTGTGCAAGAGGTAAATACACACAACGTCAGGACGACAAGGATGGCTTTCGAAGCATATTACAAAGAACACAAGAAAAATATTAAGCAAAGTTCAGTATTGACAAACTTGTGCAAGCGTCTTAAGAAAGCTACCGACCCGAATGAAGTCGCTTCTTTGTATGCAGAGCTTCGTCATAAGTCGCTCGTATACACCCGTTATCAATTACGGCAAACAGGGCTTGTAAAAGGGCTTGCTTTTGATGGCGACGTAAATGACTACATAGTTTCTAAAGCGCGTAGTTTGCGAACCCCTAAAGGCAAGGTTGTAGGCATCCGTGAATACGTATCAGATTTTGTAAAATATACAGACAAAAATGGTATAAGTTATTATTATGAGGTTTTTACAGATGCACCAAATGCGAATTTTAACGCGAGCAGAGCGTCAAGATTTTTGGAAACGTGTCCTTCTTTTATTCAAAATAATCTAAAAGGAATAATGAGTTGCAACAATTCACATCCACTGGATGACTATTTTAAAAAAGCCTACAAAAACTTTTCTGGAGGATACATGTATGCTTCTGACCCTGTAACTGTACACAGTTATCAAGGCTGGACGTATTTTAAAGAGAGTATTTGTCACGAGGTAGGACATCATATCGACAAGAATTTACAAAATGTATCATCAATGACAAAATGGTTGCAAGCCCAAAAAGCAGACGGAAATTTTTATCGTGACTATAGCAAGCAGGCACCTTGTGAAGATTTTGCGGACACAGTTTCGCAATACGTCATAAATAAAGAAAAGTGTCGCAAACAATTTCCACACAGAACTGCTCTGCTTGAAAAACTACTTGCGACACTTTCAAATTAAGAGTACACTTCAAAGATTCGGTTGTTGTTTTTGTCGAATTCGATAATCCTTGTGTGCTTTGCGTTTTTTTCGATGCACGGCTCCATATTCTCATCAAAGAAGTAAGCTGTCATTTTAACACCGCCGTGCGGAGTTTCGCCATAGATAGTAGAAAACGTTGCTTCCATATATGTTGCGTATTTAGTTAATAATATGCAAATATACGTCAAATATTTTGCACGCACAAATAAATAGACTACCTTTGCATCACATTGTTGTATCTCTAACGAGATATTACGTTAAACTCCTTGCCCACTGCCAAATGTATCTCCGTCGGCAGTGGGTTTTATTTTTAAACAGGAGTTAATCATAAAGCGCATTATCCAAATCGTCGTCGCCAACCAGTCCGTCGGTGCCGGTAGTGATGTTGACCTTGTAAGCTTCTATAGTTAGGTTGTAGACGCGACCTTCAAGGCTACCTTCACACGAAACGGCGCTTTTTAAGTTATTCCGAACCTTTACGGTTATCTTTGCTTTATACAGTCCTTTTTTGTCTTCCAGCGTGTAAAGCGTTGCATCGTCGGGGAAAGCTTCGTCGAAATACTTTTGTATGTAAGCCTTTACATCCTCCTTGTTTGCAAAGATACGAAGAATACCATGCCGGATATTTATTACATCCTTTTCGTTGTCCTCCATTTGGTCGTAAGACTCGCCAACGACAACGTAGACGGACGATAATGTAGGTATTTCTTGCGTGCAAGCTGGCGACGATGTCGGTGCTTCTTGTGGTTTTCTAACTGTAGCCATACCGTTATTTTCTAAAGTTTATATAAGCACTCGGGTAACGCATCGAGCGATGCTCGGTAACGGCGTACCCTTGTCGGCGAAACGCTCGTACAACGTTTTCCACCGCTTCGAAAGACGATATGTGCCATTTTTCATCGGGCAAACTACCGACCCAATTTCCTGCACAACAACCTTCGGTTCGCTGTAAAATTTGTACTTCGTTTCTTGTCTCCAGCTTCTCGAGCACCCATGATGCAAGTTCGTTTTCCTGCTGCTCACGGGCATTTGACTTTGGAATTTCTATCATATTATCCTTTGTTTTTGAATTTATAGTTAGGACAATTGTAAGCTTTCATCAAAGCCAGCAGAACAGGAAACATAAGTCCATGCTTACATCCTCTACCGTATTTGTCGGCTGCTTCACACGTTTCGCAGTTGTATCGTGTATTAATGTTTAACGCTGCCATTTACTCTTCCTCCTCGTATTCTTCAGCACTGAAATACTTTTCGTGATCAGTGTTTTCTTTTACCATATTAAGCATACCTCCACCGATGCCGTTATCAATCACAAGGTCGCAGTGTGCAAACTGGTTGCCCAAAAGGTTGTGCGCCACAATGGCTTCGCGCTGCGGCAGCTCATCGTTGTTCCAAGCCTCGCTTATTATCACCGCTGCTTCTCTCGGTATTTGCAACGTAACTTTATTTTTCACTATATTGCCGTTGCAAATAGTTCCAATTTCTACAATTATTGATGCTGTTTCCATATTATATGTGTTTTGAGTGAATGTTTAAACGCGCTTAACGTTTTCGCCCAACGGATTATTAAAAGTTATCATCTTGTACTCAACGTTTGTTCCAACGTGTTTCGTTATTTTAGATAGCTAACACGCTATCCTCACACGACCAAATTAACGACATTGTGAGTACATGTCGGGTTTTTGACCAAAAAGCGGTTCTCCTTCCTCTTAGAGCTGTATCGCTCTCGAATGTTTTTACGGCTTTTCTTTGCTACGGCAATGGTCTTACCTACGTCTTTTTGCGTGTAGTGCTCACGGCTTGTAGTTTTGCGTCTTTACCAAGCTTTGACGGAAGTGTCAGCCCTTCCAGCTGCGTTTAGTGTTCGCTTCACCCTTTCCCCTTTCAGTCCTTTCTTTGTTTGCGAGGCAGGAAACGGCTCAAAGGTAATTGATAACCGAAAATCTATAAGACTGCCTAAGGCTAATGATGTCTTTGTTCCGTGCGTAGGCTTGAACTACTTGTGCGCCATGTCGCAGCACGGACAATGTGGTGTTTGTTATTTTAGTTTGCTAACCAGGTAGCTAATCTCTTTTTCCGAAAGTCCAATGTTATTAGAATGCTTGAACTTGATTATTTCCTCGATTCCTACCTGCTTTTCCGCGTAAGTCATTGCGCCTTCAATATTATTATTAGAGAGCGCACTAATAATGCTACACGCAAAAAGTAACATTTCCTCTTTTGCTTGCTTTTTGTGTGCGTTAAGCTCCTTTTGTAAAACTTCGGCTTTTGCATTGAATTTACATCCACTCTCGATTGCGAAATCAACGCTAATGTTCTCGCACATCTTGTCAATGTCATCGCCGAACATTTGTGCAAAATACGTATCACCTTTGAGTGACTGTAAAATCTGAATCTCTTTTTCTTTTGTCATTGTTGTATATCCTTTTATTAAGTTATTAATTTTAACACCACAAAATTAATAAATTATTAGTAGACAACAAAATTACTAATAGAAAATATTTAGTATTTAATAAATTTTAAACACACCCTTAAAAAATATATAAAATTATAATTATTTCTTTACTGTTGCGCACAAAAAAGAGTATATTTGCAAATATATTAACCCTTTGCTTATGGAACAAATCTACAACATGAGCGCAGAAAATGTGCGCCAGTTCGCATACGAGTACTTGCGATGCGGTGTGACAAGCCGAGCTACACAATGTCTTGAACGTTTAAAATGGTTGGGCAAGCTGCGGCAGCATGAATACCTGCTTCTAAGTACAATATATTCAAACCAATACAAGTTTGAAGCTGCGATGGAGACTATTAAGAGGTACAATATTATTTACATGTAAAAAATTAATTTATGGGAAAAGGAAGTTTTGGTTGCTTAGCAGCCATTGGTGTAGCCATTATTGTTGTTTTGATTATGGCTGTTATCGGTCAAGAGATGAACAACAGAGCGGCAAAAGAAATCGCCAGCAAGCCGCTGTATGAGAGCACGGAGTACGTAGAAGTTTTAGCTGGGAACATGATAAAAGAAAGGCTTAAAGACCCGGATAGTTATCAATTTATCGAGATGAACGAAGCGCTGCCATCTTCGGGAGGAGAAAAGATGTTTGTCGTTACGTATAGAGCAAAAAACGGTTTCGGTGGGTACGATATAGGACGAGCGACGTTTGCTTGCGATAAAGACAACCTGTATATTGTATCAATAGAGTAACAAAATATAAGGCAGGAATAGCGAGGCGCATCACCTCGCTATTTTTGTATCATCTCCAGCAGCTCCTTTGCAATAGCTTTTATGCCGTCATTTAGAAAGTGTCGTGTAAGATACAGCACATTATAACCTTTGTCTTCAACGTGCTTTGCGTAAGACATGCCGGCTACGACAATAATGGTGTAACTCTTAGGCGCTACCACGCCGTCTTTTGAAGCGTATTCTTCCAAGATGTTATCCACTTGCGACTGACCCCCTTTTACCTTGTCGGGTTCAGGGATGCTGCCTACAACCTTATTAACGAGTTTGCCGTCGCAGAATACTGCAAATGAAATCGAGTTCTTTAGATTCGCTGTGCGGTCTTTGTAGCCTTTATTGTCTTTTGAAAAAGTGACAGCTTTCTCGCCAAGCTCTGCCAACATCATATTTAAAACGTTGTCTACAGCTTGCTTTTTCTCCATAAGCCTCTTTTTCAAAGCTTCAACTCCTTTTATCTGTATGTTAACCTTTGCCATACACACAAAGTTAGCGTGTAAGTTTGTAATCTTAAAGAAAAACGGCACCTGTGCATAAACAAAAAGAGGACACGACCGAAGCCCTGCCCTCTCCATCAAAACAATATACTAAAACAAAAAACACTCAAATTTTATTTTTGGCTGTAATGTCGAGCTTTATTGTAAGGTCGGCAACATACGCCCAACGCTCAAGACCTTTGCCATCATACATAGAATAGTCCATTAGCCACCACCTGTATACGCCTGTCTGCGTAGTTCGTCGCACAGCGAGCCGAAAACCGCTGGGCGTTTGCAAAAGACACCACTCTCCTTCTTTAGGTAGCTCTTTCTTTGGGTTATGCCAAATACTGCGCAGATACTGCTCAATGCCTGCGGTGAAAGATGTGCGCAAGTCTTCGCGCGTAAAAACTTCCTTGCCATCGCTTCCACAGAAAAGGTTGAGTGGATATCCTTGCGCCCACGCTTTACATTTATCTGTCAAATCCTTCCGCGTGAGGGTATCAACTTGCGCCGATTCCATTTTCTTTGTTTTTCGCATCAACGTATTCTTTAAGGACACAAGCTCCGTCGCCCAAAAGTATATATTTTTCTTTTTGAGCGTCAGACATCGCTTCGTAGGCGGCGCAGCTTGCTTTTTTTATATTTTTAGGGTCGTACAGCGTTGTAGTAAACTTGTCAAAGGTTTGCTTTATCTTTTTGTTTTCAACGATGTTTTTTTGATAAACAAACCTGTCTTCATGTATGACAAACTTTAGCATTTCTTCAACCTGCTTTATCGCCAGCTCTGGATAAACAGCCATAAAGCATTTCTTTATATCCAGGTGGCGCAGGTATTGTATACGATTGAAAATATGGTCAAACGTGCTTACGGACATGCACACAAGATTTTGTAACACCACAACCGTAGCGCACAACCCTGCGCGAGGAACGCCAAGGTTTTGCAATTTCTCCGCTATTTGGTCGCGCAGCTTCTCGAGTATCGGTATTGTAATATCGTAGAGCTGGTTGGCGTACTCGTTGCAATAATCAGGCTCAGAGTTTTCTTCCACAATCTTAATCGTTTTGCGAAGCGACTTTTGTGTTTCTTTAAAAATCTTTTTAAGCTTAAAGCGAAACAAACCCTTCTTTTGCAGATAGCTTTCCATGTATATAAGCCAGTTGTCCGCTATCAGATATTCTGTATATGAGAACTGGAAAACGGACACTTTCCCTAAGTTAAGCGTTTCTTGAACATACTTTGCGTCTACGCTCTGGTCGGCGAATACACGATGATGATTGCCGAAAGCTTCTATATTAAAACATTTGATTGGACTTTCCATGTTGCTTTGTTGCATTTATAAGATATTGACGATACTCACTAACTGCTTTTGTGAAATAAGGCGACAGATCCAGTCGGTTCACATATTCTTCTATGGAATTTATGTTCGCGCTATTGTCGCCTCGCTCCCAACCATTAGCTGTAAGCACCCAACAGGCGGTTGTGAACGTATCAGATTGCACATTGTTGACCGTGTTGTAGTTTACACGCTTTTCGATTACGATGTTCATCTTTCTGTCATTTGACATAAATTCAAAACCGTTAAGCGTTTTAACAGCAAAGCTTGTATCTCCATTGCTTCTGATAAAAAAATCTTTATTACACATTGCGTATCTACGTTACTGCTATTTTATTTCTATTACTTTTAGCCACCGCTCAATAGCAAGCCTTGCCTGCTCAAAAGAGCGACAGACAATATACTCAAAACCAAGCTTGCTGACTTTGTTCTGAAACTCCTTTTGCTTGTCCGACTGCTGCCCTTTAGTTGTTTTCATTTCCAGAAATAGCACGTTGCGTCGCGCTATTACAACAAGGTCTGCGAAGCCTGCGAGCACTCCCTCGCGCTGCATAATAGCTGCCTCCCTTGCGTTGCGAAAGCCCCCGTTAGGCACGGCAGCGATAATGAACCTCGGGTATTGCATCCGAAACCATTTTACCACAGCTTGCTGTATATTGGATTCGATGTGTCGAGGTTTTCTGCGTGTTGTATTGCAACGCTTTAAAAGTTCGTCAAACTTCATATTTACACCCACTCTTTGTTTTTCGCGTAACTTATCTTACGATAATAAATCTTACAACGTTTATTCTCGTAAGCGCCATTATTTTTTGCGAGAGCATTCCACAAAGCATTGAGCGTCACGCCGATTCTTTTCCCCTGTGCAATAACAAGTTCGGGACAGGTGTTGTACACATAGTTCGTTTTTTTGTTTTTAAACTCGAGCACAACAACGCGCTTGCGAGGATACACTATTTTTCCTTTCATCCCTTAACCTCCTTTTCTATCTGCTGTTGGGACTCACTGATAAGCAAATCAACTATTTTATTGAGCACTTCGCGGTTACAAACGACGTGCGTACCATTTGTCGCACTAAGCTCCATGCGATACACAACCTCTTCGTTTCGCAGTTTTCGATATTGCTCGTTTAATTCTTTCAGTTGCTTTATAGACATCTTTTTGTTTTTTATGCAGGTTCTACCCAATCAGCAGCACCTGCTATTATTATTACTTTAATATCACAAGGTCGGCAACATGAGTGCCAGCTGGAAGCACAAGGCTATCCATGCGTGTTCCATACTGCGTTTGCCTTACGATGCTGACATCTTCGTTGATGTTAATAACTACATATATCTCCGTGTGAGCTTCAACGGACATCGAAACGACGCTGGCTGTTTTAAGACGCTTTCCATCTTCAACAAGCAAACCATTAACCGCATTGTCCTGCGTCGAAACAACCATCGCTACCGTGTTATCTTTAACATACTCCGTTGTCGGCACCAGTACCTTGCCTTTGTGTAGCACAACATCTTCGTTTGATATAAGCGGAATAACTACAGCCCTCAAACGGCTATCTACGTTTACGTTCTCTGTATCGTGCGGCGTGTCAAGTATTGGCATCTCCGCGGACTGCTCTATTTTCTTTGGTCTTCCCATGTTTCTAAAGTTTATTTGTTTTAAAATGGCAAATCATCAACACTACTAACGCCCACCATCGGCGCGTTGCACGCATCGGCTGCGTTGTTCGATACACTCTCAAAAGCCTTCATTCCACCAAGAATGGGCATTGCATCAAGTTCCTCTTTACTCATCTTTTCGCGCACCTCCTTTGGCAACGACTGCTTTACAAGGTGTGTCTGGTCGTACTTTGGCTCGCGCAGCGCAAACGCGCTCAAATCCAAATAAACAGCCTTTGGTGTTCCATCTGCGTTTGCACTTACGAATAAATTGTTATCTTCGATAGGAATAACAAGACATTTCTTTGTCGCAGAGCTTCCTTTGAGGCTTGCAACGCCTGCGTTTTTATACTTCAAGGCGTTAAGTTTAATACCAAAATTTTCTTTTTCCATGTTGTGTGTATTTTATTTTTTCAGTTCTCTTATAAGCGCGTCAGCGTATCTTACAGCTTCCTTGGCGCAAGAATCGAGGTCTTGATACTCAAACATCGCATCATTCTTCTCCCGTGCGTCAAACCCTTCATCCGTATAAAGAGCGCAAAGCATATCTTTCGCAATCTCGTATCTGCGCTGTTCCCAGTTAATCGACCTATGGATGATGTTTGTCGTACCGTTACGCTTTTCTCTTGTTAGCTTTGCTACGCAATCTTTACAACGTCCCTTGTAGGATTTTGAGAAAACAGACAGCGGCAAAGTCTGTCCACATATCTCACATGTTTTTGTTTCCATATCTCCGTGTTTTAAAAATAGCCTTCGGAATAGGGAATCGAACCCTTATCTGCGCCGTGCTTAAGGTTGCATACACGACTACTCATAATCTAACAACTAATAACTTATTATGGCGAAAGCTCGCAACCTACCGACCCAATGCCGGACAGATTATTCCGAAGATAAAAGCCCTACCGCTGTAGGGCTGCCCTAAAAAATAAATCCTATTAAACCTGAAACCGTGCGTCTCACGACGCTATGAAACAAACTGTTTTTATTCTATAATACATGAGTGTTCAAGAAGTCAACCATTGCCAAGTTCTGCGAGAGAATCATCGGTTGATCAAGCGTCGCGGACTTATACATGTCTGTTGCTGCGTTGTAAAAATCCCAAGCCGTAACCTTGCCCTTGTGGTTGTACGCAAGCATCATCTTTTCCGTGATGCGACCTATCTGTGCTTGATTCAGCGGTATTGTAGCGCCGTTACGTATTTCCTTGTGTTTAGTCTCGGAAGCGACGCGTAAGGATGTAAGCATTCCTATGATTGTAAACATCTCCTGCGCACTTATCTCGCGACGCTTCATCTTCTCGATTTTTTCGTCATCCTCAGCGGTGATATTGCGCAGATTGTCAAGCCAAATGCTAACCTTTTCAAGCAGCTCGCTCAAGTCAACGCCCATCGTGCTACCGTCTTTATATGTAGCAGCGTACTGCTCCCGATTCAACATTGTTTGGTTGTGACAGATAACAACGTTTCTTCCAATGCCGACCTGTAAACCTTTTTTGGTGGAATGATATAGCAAGGTTTGTTGTTATAGCTTCGTCACCTTCGCCTTTGTCAAGGTCGTAAAGACGAATGTTGCAATACACGCGGCGCAGGATGTGCGCTTCGATGGCACGTTCACCGAATTTTTCCTCTTTTTGTGGAAGACGACTTACACCTGGTGCTCTACGGTCTTTGTTGTTAGCTGCGAACAAATCCCATATCTCAGCACGATAACCACGTTCGGCGCACATTTCTTGTATCTGCTGTATGAGCTGAAAATGATAGATGCCCATGAGCGGATTGCCGTTGTAGTCGTTTTCCTTTTCCGTGCGTGCGAGCTGTTCAAGTGTCAGTGTCTGAACCTTGCTTATGTCGAAATCGAGGAACTGGCGGTCATTACCGCTTGCAACTTCGAGTTCTGTTGCTGGTTCAGCGACCATGTTGTTAGATGCTGCTACATTCATTGTTGAATACATTGTTGTTTCCATTTTACTTTGTTGTTACGTTAAACTTGTTTCTATAATTAGAGAGTCTCCACGTTTTCCACGTGCAAAAACTCCTCATCCACCTGCGTGTACATCGGGAGCATTGTTTTACCATACAGCCATTTCGGCATGACACATTCGTTTAAATCTTCCGACTCGCTGCTTGGGCTTACGATTATCTTATTTTCAGGAACCCAAACTTTCTGATTTTGCTGTTCTCCGAAAGAGAACATCTGCGCTTTGGGTGTCTTGACATCCATCATTGCCTTAGGGCAACGAAAGCGCACCATTGTTGTCGTTATCTCCATTGTTGTTACTTTATATTGTGTGTTAATAAAATATCCACATTACGATATAAGCTACGGTAAGACATACCCCCATGCTTAACGCCCAATACTTACACTCGTTTATTTCTTCTTCATCCCAATTGCGTGGGTCCATATAGTCCTTCATATTCTTTTTGTTTTGTGGCGCGGCTTTACACCTCGCCTTGTTTCTTTGTTAAAGGGTATATCTGCCAATCTTTTTGCCGTCGACATAATCCTCTTGCCAAACTTCGTTGTAGTCCGAAATGTCGTCAGCAAAGTAGCAGCAGACAGACATCATCGCAAGACCTGCGTCCAAGCGTTCTGTTTCGTAAAACCCACCATCGCTGTGCTTGCCGATGCCTTTAGACTGTGCTTTAGTAATCTTACAAGCCTCTCTGTAGTTGTCAGCTCCGATAAAGCCAACTGATTCATAATCATTGGCTGTATTACCTTTTACATGTTGTTTTAGCGCCACCTCGTAGCGAGGTTTGACTGTGTCGCCTTTCCAATTTTTCATTGTTGTATCTCCTATTATTTAGTTGCTTATTGATTTTAACACCGCAAAATTAATAAATTATTTAATAAGCAGCAAAATTATTGATAGAGAATATTTGGTATTTAATATCTTTTAATATTTAACACTAAGGTTTATATTAAATAATTTATTAATTTTGTGGCGCAATTAAGAGCTACCGTA
>UMGV01091009.1_pt1 | contig 25776 bp, 20 predicted proteins | sample 1965361 | NCBI WGS metagenome assembly UMGV01 (sample SAMEA4836081, study PRJEB28245) | human gut metagenome | biome: gut microbiome; material: fecal sample | place: Denmark | collected 2008
ATCATGAAATACGGATTGCCCAGCAGGGCAGGAATGCCCACCACCGGAGCCAGCATCTGGGCGAGGAAAGAGCCGCAGCTGTTGCCCAGAAGCAAGTCGGGCTGTTCCCGGTCGATGATGGAGCGAATCTCCTTCAGTGCCTCCTTGGGGTGCAATGGGAGGTCGGGAGTAAGCACCACCGCCGTCCCCTCAAACGCCTCTTTCAAGGCCCTCGCCATCGGACAACTGCCCGTGGCGAAGAATCCGTGTAGGAATAATATCTTTTTCATATTCTAACATGCAATGTCTTGTCTTGTTTTCAACTGCAAAGATACAAAATTTATTCAGAAATAAATTCATACTGTAAAAATAAAAAAAACATAGAATGCCATATTTTACGTACCAGTCGCAAATCTTCGAGGTGCTCGCGTGCCCAGCCAAATACCGCCTCATACACAAGCGGGGGGGTATAGCAGTCGTCTGTAGTCTTCTTTAGCTTGAATTTTTCTATAAATTCATCATAAGTTTGATTTTTCTTGCTCATATTCTTGTGGGGTTGAAATGTTTGTAGTATATTTGCAGATGAAAGGGTAGGTTTTAGGGCGATCTCGGATTGTAGTTCCGATTAGTTGCTTTAAAATTTACTCTTTTCTTATTCCAGTCTTTATTTTATCGCTATCAGAAATGCTATGTTTTTTTGTAAGATTTAAAATTATTGTTGACCGGTAAACTTTTGCAAACAAAATAAATTAGGGCTAACACTTCTCACGAGGTATTAGCCCTTTTGGTTATCTTTGTTTTTGATAAATAAAAATATAACCATGAGCAAAGATAGTCATTTTACCGCACAACAGGTCTATAGTCAAGTATTAAAGTTACTCGACAAGGAGAAAATTCTTTAAATAAGCATGGAAACAAAAGGAAGCGAGGCTTATGTGAAACGTTTTGACGGTTACCAACATCTCGCCGTATTGTTGTTCGGCATACTCAAATACTTTGATTCTCTGTGCGAACTCGAAAAAGACATGATGGCAGAGGCTCACAAACTCGGACACCTCGGAATGAACTATTTTGTTCGTCTCAGTACGTTTGCAGGAGCTAATCCGCCGCTAAACACGACCATTACCTGCTAAAAGAGGTCCATCTGCCAAAAGACTCAACTTTGGCAATGGATCGTGGTTATGTCGACATGCACAATTCCAACGTCTTACAGAAGAAGACGTTTGCTACGTAACCAAAATGGAGAAAAATCTTAAGTATGAGGTACTTGAATCCGTTATGTACGTCAATACAAAGTGACTTGTGGCACATATTGACCAAAAAGTACGTTTTACAAGAGGGAAACTCATCCATGAGGCACGAAGGGTGGAGATATTTTATGCGAACGAGAAACCTGTTGTGCTATTGACTAACAACTTTGTCTTCACGGTTGAGGACATTGCTGAAATTTTCCGCTAACATTTGAAATGAACGTTTTAATTTGCTCATGTTTACATTACTTTGTGCCTAATCTATACAGATTTTAATAGTCTTCTGCAAAGATAGGTGGTTATCATTTTACATGAGCAGAACTTTACATCTTTTTGGTACCGATTGGGGCGCTATGATGGTATCGTTTCAAGTGATACGATGGTACCGATTCGCCGATACTGTCAACTTGCCTCCACCTGTTGCTATGTCGCAGATGTGGAGTCCTGGTGTGGCATGTTCTTTGAAGATAGCTTCAACGTGTTCACTAAGTTGCTCTTTATATGATTTTGCCATAATCTTGATTGATTTTTTGAAAATTTGGGGCAAAAGTAACTGAATGTAGTCCCAAATCATGGAACATGCTTAAGAAAAATTCCTATTTTCAGGAATAATTTTGATTTTACTACTTGAATTATTGCCCTCTTGGGTCACTTGTATCTGAACAGGGATGCGCTCTTGGAGTTCCTCCACGTGGCTGATAATACCCACATGGCGGCCTGCTTTGGTGTGAAGTGAACGAAGTGTTTCTACCGCTTTTTGAAGAGGTTCGCCACTAAGCGTACCAAAGCCCTCATCAATGAAGAGCGTGTCAACTTGCAGCTGCTGACCGATGTCGCTCAAGGCCAGTGCCAACGAGAGGGAAACGAGGAAACTTTCACCACCTGAGATGGTGCTGGCTGCACGACTGACAAATCCTTGGTATGCATCTTCCAATGAGATAACGAATGTTCCTGGAGTCACTTTTAGGGTGTAACGGTCAGTCAAAGTCTTCATATAACTGTTGGCAGAGTGTATGAGGCTTGTCAAGACGTAACTCTGGGCAATCTTTCGGAATGTACTACCAGAGGAGTTACCAATCAACTGATTCAATCTTGACCATTTCTGATAAACCACCTTCTTGTCGTCAGCTTCCTTTATGAGGGCACCAAGACGTTCTTTGTTCTCCTTGTCCGTCTTGAGTTCCTGGTTGATGGCTCCCTTTTTCTCGCCAATCTCTGCAAGCTGTTTCTCAATGCCTTCTATACGCTCATTGAGTGTTTCGAGAGTGTCTTCTTCTGCCAGTTCAGGTTTCTTTGTCTGATGTACGGCAAAAAGTTTCTCTGCATTGTCGAAGAGCGTTTTCTTGGCAACGACAGCCTCATGGGCAGTCTTCTGCGATTCATTCTCGCGCGAAATATCATTAGATGTATAAGCATTCAGAGCCTCCAAACGTTCCATATTGAGCTCCAGGTGTTCTGCAAGGAAGCTGTTGAGATTCGTTTGGTTAACGCTCTGACTTTCCTCAGCCGTTTTCAACTTGCTGAGAGTGGTAACCACAGAGGTATTGAGTGTATTGGCTTTTGTGAGCAGATTCTCAACCTTGCCAACATTATCAGGTTCAATGTCATTCCATGAAGGCATGGCAGAAAGGATAGTCACCATAATATTATGAATATTCTCCACGTTTGCCTTTGCTGTTTCGAGATTGCCAGCAAGTGTTTGCTTCTTCTGAACTTTGCCATTGTATGCTTGGGCAGAAGAGGTGAGGACTGTGGCAAATTCCTTTGGTGATTCTTTCCAGTCAATTTGCCAATCACCAGCAATTAGCTCCGATGCTTTCTGCATAGCATTTTCGACTTCACCTTTCTTCCATGACACAAGTGCTTCGGCTGTAATTATTCTACCCTTGCACTCAGTTGTCGCCTTCTCCGCTTTGGGAACTTTTGCTGCTAAAATATCAACATTCTTGCGCTTTGCTTCAAGTATCTTTCTAAGTTTCTTAGCCTCTGTTTCCTGCGTCTCGCTATCTTTGATTTTAGCATTAAGCTCACCCATTATCTTTGATGTCGATTCTTCAAGCGTGGATAGAGTGGATAGGGTAGTGGATTCGGCAAGCTCACCAACCATGTCATCCAACTTCTCTATACCACAAGCCTTACATGCATCAATTGCTTTCAATTCTGCATTAGCCATAGATTTGTCTTCATTGAATGCTTTAAGTTCTCGCTCGTATGATTTTGATTCTGACTTGATTTCTGCGTCAAGTTTAACCTTTGCATCAACCAACTTCTTGTGCTCCTTTTCTGCTTCTTCGTATGCTTCTTTCAATCCACCAACGAGAGCAGCCAGTTCCTCTTCTTGGGGGAGTGCAGACTTGATTTCCTGACGACATACAGGACAGATGTCACCCACCTGAAGTTTCGTTCTTAGGGTCGAAGCAAACTTGTTGACCGTATCGCTTTGCTTGCCGAGATCTTCCTTGCGAACATCCATCTTGATCTTTGCATCATGGATAGGGGCTTCCATTGCAACAGAATTTGCAATCTTCTCGTCAAGTGCCAGCTTTTGTTCTGCAAGATTCTTGCGGGTTGCTTTATGTTGAGACTTAGCAGATTCCAGCGTTTCGATTCGCTCCTTGGCAGTCGTAATCTTGCCCAGCAATTCCTTCGCAGAATCTCGCTTTTCACGCAGTTCGGGCAGGTTAAGTGCCGTAACAGCATCTTCTTTAGCCTTTACCTCTGCTTCTTCTTGCTCAAAAGCATCCTTAGCGCTCTTGGCATCTTCCTTAGCTTTCTCAAACAAAGGAGTGAGCTCTTCTTTCAGTTTCTTGTTCTCCGACTCAATAACTGTTTGGCTCTTCTTGATTGCTTCACGTCCCTCATCGATGGTATTCAGATGACCAACAATTGTCTGAGCATTCCCATATACACTAACTTTATCAGCTTCAGTAAAGATAAATACCTCAATCTCTTTTATTTCAGCCTCTATCTTGTCAACCTCGTTTTCTGTGTATTTCTGTCCACCTGACAATACAGAGTAAGTTTCTGACAACTCTTCAAGAACCTTTTTCTGTTCCTCCTGAGTGCCTGAAGCCTTCTTCACCTCAGTCATCCACAGACGGGCATCAATAGTCGCATTCCAATCCTTGACGTTTTGTTCCTTCTGCTTAAAGTCTTCACTCTGAACGACTTCATTGGCTATGTGTAATGCTTCTGCAGCATCATTCAAAGCTTTGGTAAGTTCAGCCTCTTTCGAGAGCCAATTTCGCTTTGTAACATCCTTGTCGCTTTCTGTCTTTATCTCCTGGTATTGTTTGTCAAGTATCGACAGATTCTCTTGCTTCTCGGCTATTTCCTCATCCGAGAGTGTTCGAGTTCCTTCAACGATTCGTTTGGCATCCTCCCATTCCCTTTTCTTCTTGTCGGTCAGTTCATAAACCTTTGCACCAATCTTTGAATATACATCAACACCCGTAATTTTTTCCAGAATCTCAGCCTTCTCGTCATCTTTACTGTTCAGGAAACGCGTAAATTCGCCTTGGGCAAGCATGGTGGTACGACAGAACTGATTGAAATCCAAGCCTACAGCAGCTCGTATTTCATTCTTTATCTCAGCGTCCTTGGTCAAGGTAACATGTGTGTCAAGGTTCTTCAGTTCCCAGTTTTTTCCCTTTATGGAACCGCTGACCTTCTTGTAGGCACGAGCAACTGCCCATGTGGCTTCATAGTTAATGCCATTGCTGCCGATGAATGTGAGCGAAACGAATGCCTCTATGGTATTGCGACGCATCAGCTGACGTGGATCGTCAATCTTAACTTCTTTCTCAGCATCCATCGTTACACCCTGCATCTTAGTGCTGTACAAACGTGGTGTATCAGCATAAAGAGCCAGACAGATGGAATCAAGAATGGTTGACTTTCCTGCACCCGTCTTACCGGTTATCAGAAATACTTCGCTATCAGCCAGCGGCTGTGCCTCAAAATCGATGACAGCATCCTCGATAGATGCGATATTGTGTATGGTGAGCTTCTGGAATTTCATTGCCAATATTTTTTCTAATAAACCTCAAAACCTTATAACCTCGAAACCTTAAAATCTTATAATCTTTCCTCTTCTTTAAGTGCGGCAAGCGTCTCGTTGAACAGTTCTTTGAGGTCGCTATCGAACTCTATTCCCATGTCTTCGGCATAACGTTCAGCTATTCCGATAGGTTCCTCAGTCTTAAACTCCTGTACTGACATGACTTTTGCCTCTCTGCGATTCTTGTTTAATCTTCGTGAGTTGATCACGCAGAATCTGCATTTCTTATCTTCACATATCATGAGAGCTTCTGCATTTGCCTCTACAGGAAGGAAATCGTCCACTTCCACATTCAGTCGAATGTATGCTTCTATGTCGTTAGGGTAGTTTTCAAGCAACTCCTTCGCGTCTTCCCATGTAGCAACACCTTCTGTCGGAAGAGTAACCAACGGACGATGTGGGTTTATCTCGATTTCCTCAACCGTAGGCTTTTCACCATGCTCGGTAATCTCGACAATCGACACAGAATGCTTGTAGTTTTCATCGAAAGAAACAGGAATCGGCGTTCCGCAATATCTGACATTGTGCTTGCCAGAGTGAATGAATTGTGCGTGATGTATGTGACCAAGTGCCAGATAATCATAACCTGTACCCACCTCATCAAGGTCGTATGACTCAATGCCACCTACTGCATATTCGGATCCATTCTCATGACCGGCAAAGTCGCAACCTCTAACTGTGGTGTGAGCCGTCATCACAACAGGAAGATTATCCACATTCTTTTCGTTGGCAATATCAAGCAACTCCTGGAACAAACCTTTTGGCATGTTTCTCTCGTTTGCGTACGGAACGGCAATCACATATCCCTTTCCTGGTATTTCTATGATCATGTCTTCCTTCTGGTTGGCATCAACACTACCAATCGTATAAACCTTCAATGCCTTCCATGGTGTACGGAAAATATCATGCTTCGTACCGCTATCATGATTACCTGCTGTGATAACAATCGTCATATCAGGATTGGCGTTATGAATCTCAACCAATGCGTTAGTAAACATCGTTTGTACGGCTGCTGATGGCTGAGGAGTGTGGTAAACATCACCGCAGAGCAAGAACACGTCCGGTTTATGCTCCCTGACGATATTCACCATCTGAAGCAACATTACCATCTGCTCCTCCGTACGGTCGTAGTTATAAAGTGTGTGACCTAAATGCCAATCACTCGTATGCAGTATCTTCATAGAATTTAAAAGTTATTTTTTATGTACAACTATCACAATTTCGGTGTAAAGGTAGAATAGGGTAGTCTCAAATCATGGGACAAGCGACATGAAAATTATCTTCTAAATTATTATTCAATAATGACTTGTAACCATTCTTGATAACCTTAATTCCGCAACACTATTGCAAATTAAACCTTTTATGTACCTGAGCAACAAAAAGTTGCCCTGGATTTTGCCATGTCATAATTTTCACTTATCTTAGTGTTGCAAAAATAAACAAGCAAAACTCTGATATGGCATGGCAAAAATACAAATAAAATCTGAGAAACTCACTCCTTTCGGAGGAATATTTTCTATCATGAGCAATTTGACTCCACACTGTCATCTGTAATCGACTCGACCCTCGGTCTAAGGTGTAGATTGTTCCTTTTCTTGGCACGTTTTCTCGTCATGGCAGAGCTTAAGTAAACTTAGCTCTGCTTATTTGGCTTAACGAAAACCTTCGGTTATCAGTACAGCGTAATCATCTGTTCTCTCATCCTTCTATATCCGTGCAAACCGCTGCGGTTCGCTCTATAATGACTTCTTTGCTCTCAGAGGCTGGAAGATTGAGGAAATCCATGGTATTGCGTTTGAATTGAACTCTATCCTTGTTGAGAAATGGAATGGTAAAGCATACCGACGATTCAAAGACAGAAACGGATGGACGGTGTGCAGGATTTTTCGATGATATGAACAATGGTTTCGGGTGGGACAGATTGCCCAAATCCTTCATGGCAGAGAACACCGTATTCCTTCTTCTTACAGCACTTATCCGTAACTTTTACAAGGCCATTATCCAAAGACTTGACATAAAGAGGTTCGGACTCAATGCAACAAGTCGCATAAAAGCGTTTGTCTTCAGAATTGTCTCTGTACCAGCCAAGTGGATCAGGACATTAAGGCGGTATGTGCCGAATATCTATACCTGTAACAATGCTTATGCAGATGTGTTCCAGACTGATTTTGGATAACGCCTACAACTTATGGGTATGATACTGCGTATTGTCTCAAGTCGCATTATGGGGTAAGGGGATGTTGTAGGCAGAAGTGGGCATTTCAGCCTCAATTTATCTACTAATTCAGTAATGAGAGGACGTGTACACGCAAGAAGGACGTTGAAGGGCTTAGTTGCAGATTTGAGGTTTTTAGTATTTTTGCAGCCAAAGAGTGTTGTTTGATGGTAAATGCATGCAGAATGTTGCTAAATCATAGTCTCCATTGAGGTAAAATCGTCATAGATTGCCCATTTTAAGCTATTCTCCAGATTTTAGCGTATTTTTCGAAAAAGATTGAGAACATAATAAAACCCCCGATACCAAGGTACCGAGGGCAAGCCTATCTGTCACGTCCAGCCTCTGGAAGAGACAAAAACTAACTTAATAGCACATAACAACGATAGGCTTCCGCTGAGGACGTCCAGCCTCAGTGAAGAGACTAACACTAACTTAATAGCACATAACAACAGCGGTTATTCTTTACGTTCCTTTCAAAGAGAAACTTACTTTGCGAAAGGTCCTTTTCCTCCATGCTCTTTAAGATATTTTCGTGAACGTTCCATCATTCTGTCAATATCCTCAAACGAGAAAAGCAATTTTCTCCTTTGTGGATTTCTCTCATTCTCTTCTGCCTCACGTATAAAACGTTCTGCGTCTTCACCTGTCAATACAGGTGTGCTTTTTATTTCTAATGCCATAATTTTACGAAAGAATTATTCCTGCAGCAAGCAGCAATACACAAGAGCTCACAGAAAGAAATATGGGAGCTTTAACATCCTGCATTCTTCAGACTCTTCGTATTACTTCTATTGCACCGATGATAGCAACTATACCTGCTAAAAAGAAACATCAGTAACTCCATAATTGTTTGATTTTAATATTGTAATTGCCGACAAAGGTACAAAGAATACGTGAGATAGCCAAACTTTTTAAGAAAATCATACTGGTTTGTAGTCTGTCCAGGGGCTACTTTGCATGCTAAAACGTGGTTTTTTATCATTTTTGAGAGGTCGGCTTTTATCTGAATAAATCTGCCATCGTCAGCTGGCATTGGATGTCATCAGAATAGCCGCCCGGCGCAAGTCCATAGGAGGTAATCATCGTGATGAGTACCGTTTTCTCGGTGCCTGTTTCCCTGATGAAGGTCTCCCTTCGGTTGCGGATGCGGTTGTCCTCTTCTTCTGTAATAACGTAAGGGGCATTGGTATATTTCATCGTCTTGATAAGTGATAAAATCAATATATTCTGACATGCTTCTTTCTTTTTGCATAAATAACATTAAAAATCATACTTCTTATAAATGATTAGGGTGATTTTCATCTTTTTTTTGTATTTTTGCTATTCAATGTTGTAGAACGTCAATACAAAAGAAACGGAAAAGATATGGATGAGAATAATGTGCCTGACATGCGTCCGACATTCGAAGAAATTCGGAAAGTGGATGATAACGGGAAAGAATACTGGAGTTCACGCGAACTTTGTAATGCGATGGGCTATTCGGGATATTGGAAATTCCAAAATGTAATAGACAAAGCAATCAAAGTTGCCTGTGAAAAAGGTATGGATATAGATGACCATTTCAACCATGTGGTTGAAATGGTCAAGGTGGGTAATGGAGCGTTTCGTAAGGTCGAAGCCTTCCATCTATCCCGTATGGCTTGTATGATCATTTCTGAGAATGCAGATTCAAGGAAGCTATTGGTAAAACATGCAAGAGCCTATTTTTCTCAATCCGTATCTACAACAGAGCTTATGCAGAACTCGCTGGAATCCAACATCTTACTGTATAAGACTGCACAAGGTGAAACTCGCATTGAAGTGATTTTCAACAACGAAACTTTTTGGATGTCACAGAAAAAGATGGCTGCTTTGTTTGGTGTTGACGTAAGAACAATCAGCTATCATATTGGACAGATTTACGAGACTGGAGAATTGGATAAAACGGCAACTATCCGAAAAATTGGGATAGTTCAAACCGAAGGAGAGCGTGATGTTGAGCGTGCTCCATTGTTCTACAATCTTGATGTTATCATCGCTGTTGGTTATCGAGTGAACAGCTATCAGGCAACCCAATTCCGTATATGGGCAACCTCTGTATTGAAGGAGTTCATCATTAAGGGTTATGTCTTGGATGATGAACGTTTGAAGCAAGGTAAGCACTTCGGCAAGGATTATTTTGACGATTTGCTGGAACGCATCCGTGAAATCCGCACTTCTGAACGCAGATACTACCAGAAGATAACTGATATTTATGCAGAGTGTAGTGCAGATTATGATGCAAAGGCTGAAAGTACCAAACTCTTCTATAAGATGGTGCAGAATATGATGCACCTGGCGGTTACCAATCATACGGCAGCCGAGATCGTCTATGAGCGAGCTGATGCGGAAATGCCTCACATGGGCTTGACTACATGGAAGAAAGCACCGGATGGAAGAGTTCAGAAATCTGATACGATAGTGGCAAAGAACTATCTTTCTGATGAAGAATTGTCTCAGCTCAACGCAATAACAACAAGTTTCCTGGATCTCGCAGAATCTCGTGCAAGACGACACATTGTTACTACGATGGAGGATTGGAAGAATCGCCTGAAGCTGTTGCTTGAAACTATGGACTATGATGCTAAGAGTAGTGCAGGTAAGGTTTCGCAAGAAGAAGCCAGAGAAAAGGCTTATTCTGAGTATGAGAAATATAAGGTTATTCAAGACCGTTCCTATATCTCAGATTTCGACCGATTCAATTGTGGAAATGATGATGATACTCCATTGCTTCCATTTGACATTGATCCAAAAGAATAGGGGTTGAGTATGGCGCTTGAATTATGTCATAGTAGTACCGTCTTATCTTATATAAGAAAAAATAACGCAATGAAATGATCAAAATATTTAAAGACAATGAAAAGAATTATCGATAGTACATTAGTAATACTTTCTTTGATGTTGATCTTCGGTTGCAAGGAAAGTAAGGTGGGGCAGGGAACCCCTACCAAAGACAGTATGTCTATTGACACCGATAGTGTGATTTCTGGCAAAGTCTTTACCAAGCAAGATATTGCATCGGAAGATACGCTTAACGCTGTTATAAGAACACAATCTCCCAAGTCCAAGGATTTTGATTTTGAAGTATTTATTATGCGAGGGGAGAAAACTGTACAAATTATACCTTTCTCTTATCCAAAGGACGATACTTTTGACCCAAATGGTGGCCGGAAGGATAGCTGTCTGATGGCTGATGTGACGTTTGATGGCTATAAAGATCTGTTGGTATATTTGGGACAATTCGGAAATCAAGGTGTGGAATATTGGGATGCTTATGTCTGGAATGAAGTCAAGCAGAAGTTCTTGTTTGTTCCATCATTCCATGATATTCCCAATCCTACGCTTAACGAAAAAGAAAAGATTATTGAATCTTTCAGCCGTGGTTCTGCCGTTGATTATGAGTTTGGAAAATGGAAGTTCGAGAAAGGAGTGTTTGTACAAAAAGAACTTCTGTCACACCCTCCGAGAGAATGTGAATAGTGTTATTCTCCGTTCATCACCACTTCATGGCCTCCTTGGGAAGCAACAACTTCGTGCTTTCTCTAAAGGTATGGATTCAAAAAACAGGCGCAACAAGTGATAAAAAGATAGGGAACGCGCTGCGTTCCCTATTTATACTTATTTTCCGATGCAGAAATGCTTAAAGATATTATTAAGTGTTTCCTGGCTACTGATTTGTCCTCCAGTGATTTCACCGAGTTCTTCGAGAACCATTCTGAGGTCTTCGGCAATGATGTCTCCACTCATATCCATGTCCATAGACTCGAAGACCCTTTGCAGGGAGTCGTCAGCCCGCAGAAGAGCTTCATAATGACGAGCATTGGTGATGATAACATCGTTTTCGGTTATCTCAGGAATGTCGGCTGCATCTACTAAAGCTTTCTCCAGTTGATCGATATTCTCACCTGTGCGAGCACTGATGTGTAGCTTGTCAACGGGCAGGTCAAGGGTGTCCATCTTGTTGTACACCATGAGGAGTTTCTTGCCTTGATTTTTAGCTTCCATCTCTTCTATTTCCTGTGCTGATGGCATAGCGTCGAGCAGCCAGATGACAATACGTGCCTCGTTCATCTTTTGAAAGGTACGTTCTATACCGATACGCTCCACCTCGTCGTTAGTGGCACGTATGCCTGCTGTATCTATGAAGCGGAAAGTGATGCCATCAATAAGGGTAGTGTCTTCGATGACGTCGCGTGTGGTGCCGTGAATGTTGCTGACGATGGCTTTTTCCTCATGAAGCAGGCGATTGAGCAAGGTGCTTTTGCCGACATTCGTCTTTCCGATAATAGCAACAGGCACTCCCTGTTTCAGCGCATTACCCGTGGCAAAGGAGTGGGCGAGGGTATGGATGCGCTGTGCGATCTCTTCGGCAAGAGCACGCAACTGGCTACGGTCGGCAAACTCCAGTTCTTCATGGTCGCTGAAATCGAGTTCGAGTTCGAGGAGCGAATTCATCTTGAGTAGTTTGGCGCGCAAAGCGTCAAGCTCGTTGCTGAAATGCCCTTTCAGTTGACTGAGCGCCATCTGGTGAGTAGCCTTATTAGTAGATGCGATGAGGTCGGCCACAGCCTCTGCCTGCGAGAGATCCATCTTACCATTCATGTAGGCACGACGTGTGTATTCGCCAGGTTCGGCTTGTCTGCAGCCCACTTCTGTGAGTCTTTGCAATACTTGTTGAAGAATGTATCTGCTGCCATGGCAAGAAATCTCCGTAGAGTCTTCTCCCGTATAACTATGAGGCGCCTTGAATACACTTACCAATACATCGTCGATGGTGTGTCCTTCCTTGTCTATTATCTCACCATAGTGCAAGGTGTTGGGGCTGGCTTCTGCCAGTGGTTTCCCATGAGCAGCCTTAAAGATTTGGTCGGTGATAGCTATGGCCTGGTTTCCGCTCAGGCGTATGATACCTATGGCTCCACCTGCTGGTGTGGCTAAGGCGCAGATACATTCTTCGTTTGTTGTCATTTATGATTTTATCGTTATCTTTTCTATTTGGAGTTTTTTAGATTCTGTCGAGTACCACCTTGATGAGGTTGTCGATGGTGCTCTTGTAGCCTGTATTGGCATGCTTGGTACGTCGGTTAGCAATGACCATGCAGCAAGTCAGTGCCTTGTGTCCGAGCAGCAAAGATAATCCAGCGAGTGCAGAGCTCTCCATCTCGAAGTTATTGACACGTAGGCCGTTATACTCGAATGATTCAATCTTTGCGTTGAGCTCTGGGTCGGCCAATGGCGCACGCAGTTCTCTGCCCTGAGGTCCGTAGAATCCACCGCATGCGATGGTAATGCCACGCACCATATCATCGGCAGCGATGCGCTCCAAGAGTTCGTGATTATTATCCACGCAGTAGGGGTTGCCTATTTGGTCATTCCACTTCACTTGGCGCTTAAACTCCTTTTCGGTGTCAAGGTCGCAAATCTCGTTGCGACGTGCATAGAAGTTGATGAGTCCATCGAAACCTATACTCTTCTGTGAGGCAACGAAGGTGCCAGGAGGGCACTCCAACTGCAGTCCACCGCAAGTACCTATGCGCACGAGGGTGAGGGTGGTGTGTTCGGGCTTCTCGGTGCGTGTCTTGAAGTCGATATTCTTGAGCGCATCGAGTTCGTTGACTACAATATCTATATTGTCGCATCCAATACCTGTGCTTTGCACGGTGATGCGTTTGCCTTTATAGGTGCCAGTTATAGCGCGAAACTCTCGGCTTTCTACCTCACATTCTTTCTCTTCGAAGTGAGAGGCTACAAGGCTTACACGTCCTGGGTCGCCCACAAGGATTACTTTATCAGCCAACTGCTCAGGCCGCAGATGTAGGTGGAAACAGCTTCCATCCTCATTGATAATCAACTCTGATTCTGCAAAATACTTACTCATAGTCTACATGTTTTTGTCGTTAATAACGTTGGATTGTTTCTCGGTTAGTATCGAGAGGTTAAAACACCTTTATCTGGATGTTTTATCTTTTTGCAAAGTTAATTAAAATCTTTTTTAATTCAAAAGTCTTTATGGTTTTTTATCTTGAAAGTTTCTTAAATAAAGGAAATAAGTACCATTTTTAATATTATTTAGAGTGTGATATTCGTTTTTTTCTGCCTAATTGTTTACTTTTGCGTTCGATTTTGCGTAACAAGGTTTTCCCTGAATCCTCGTCAACGCATATTTTAGAAATTAGAAAAAGAAAAATAGATAACAATCAAAACAGAATAAAATTATGGCAGAAGCTATTGACATCCGTGAACTCAATATACGGATAGAACAACAAAGCCAGTTTGTCACCAACTTGGTGATGGGTATGAACAAGGTTATCGTAGGACAGAAGCATCTTGTGGATTGTCTGCTCATCGGTCTTCTTAGTGATGGTCATATCCTTTTAGAAGGTGTGCCTGGTCTTGCCAAGACATTGGCCATCAAAACCCTCTCTCAGCTCATCAGTGCTGATTTTAGTCGTATACAGTTTACTCCCGACCTGTTGCCTGCCGATGTGGTGGGTACACAGATTTATTCACAGAAAGACGAGACTTTTCATGTAAAGAAAGGTCCCGTCTTTGCCAATTTTGTACTTGCCGATGAGATTAATCGTGCCCCTGCCAAGGTGCAGAGTGCTCTACTCGAAGCCATGCAGGAGCATCAAGTTACTATTGGCGACGAGACCTTCCGACTACCAAGCCCCTTCTTGGTGATGGCCACACAGAACCCTATCGAGCAAGAGGGTACCTATCAGTTGCCTGAGGCACAGGTAGACCGTTTCCTGCTCAAGGTTATCATCGACTATCCCACGCTTGAGGAAGAGAAGCTCATCATCCGCGAGAATATCGCAGGTGAACTTCCTGAGATTCATCCTGTCACCACAGCCGAGGAGATTATGAAGGCACGCCAGATAGTAGGCGAGGTATACATCGACGAAAAGATAGAGCAGTATATCGCCGACATTGTCTTTGCCACTCGTTATCCTGAGCGTTATGGGCTGGCAGACATCAAGGATATGATTACCTTTGGTGGTAGTCCTCGTGCCAGCATCTCTTTGGCAAAGGCAGCCAGAGCTTATGCCTTCATCAAGCATCGTGGTTATGTGATTCCTGAGGACGTGCGTGCTGTAGCCCACGACGTGCTTCGTCATCGTATCGGCTTGTCTTATGAAGCCGAGGCTTCGAATGTTACCAGTGAGGAGATTGTAAGCCGCATCATCAATAAGGTGGAAGTCCCCTGATGACGTAGTGAGGAATAAAGAATGAAGAGTGAGGAATGAAGTATCTCATTTCTTCCATGATCATATATATTGTAAAAGTAACGTAATTGGATACACAAGATATCTTAAAAAAAGTACGCAAGATCGAGATCAAGACTCGCGGTCTGAGCCAGAACATCTTTGCAGGTCAATACCATTCGGCCTTCAAGGGACGAGGCATGGCCTTTGCCGAGGTAAGGGAGTACCAATATGGCGATGACGTGAGAGATATCGACTGGAATGTAACGGCACGCTTTCATCGCCCCTTTGTCAAGGTGTTTGAGGAGGAGCGTGAGCTGACGGTGATGCTGTTGGTGGACGTGAGTGGCTCTCTCGACTTTGGTTCTACGCATCAGATGAAGCGTGACTTGGCAACAGAGATCGCTGCTACACTGGCCTTCAGTGCCATTCAGAACAACGATAAGATAGGTGTTATCTTCTTCTCCGACAGGATAGAAAAGTACATCCCACCCAAGAAGGGACGCAAGCACATCCTTTATATTATCCGCGAGATGCTCGATTTTCATCCACAAAGTCAGAGAACAGACATTGGTGTGGCCTTAGAATATTTCACACGCGTGATGAAACGCCATTGTACGGCTTTTATCATTAGCGACTTCTTCGACGAGAAAGATTTTCAGCACCCCTTGCAGATAGCCAACCAGAAGCATGATGTGGTGGCCATACAGGTGTACGATCCACGCGCTAAGTCACTGCCCGACATCGGACTACTCAAAGTGTGTGATGCTGAGACTGGTCACGAAATGTATATTGATACAAGCTCTCGAAAACTTCGTCAAGTCCACACCCGACACTGGATGATGCGCGAGCAACTGTTGCGCGATACATTCGCTAAGAGCCAGGTAGACTGGACGGCCGTTGCCACCAACGAGGATTTCTCAAGAGCACTCCTCAATCTATTTAGACAGAGAGGGTGATCTGGATGAAGGAAGGACATTCGGAAGCAGAGGATGTTGCAGCATGTGCTTACTTCATCTTGGGCCAGTTCCCTTTTCATTCGTATGAAGGAATAAGGCGAAATTCCGAGTTCATGACAGATAGAGAGTTCAACGTAATTTAGATTTTCATGTTGAAAAAGATTAATGTAAATATAGGGTCATTAGACAGCACACGCAGAGTGAGACGGATAGCAAGCATTGCTATGTGTGCACTCTTGGCGTTTCCTGCAGCATCGGTTGGACAGGAAGTGGAACAGAGGCTCGACTCTCTGCAGATACTGATCGGCGAACAGACCCAGCTTCGCCTCAAGGTAACGGCGCCAAAGGGTTCCAAGATTGTGATGCCTACTTTTAAGCCCTCTGAAATACTTACTCCAGGCATAGAGGTTGTAGAACAAAGTAATGGTGACACGACCGTTCTCGATAACGGCAAGATGCAGGTTAGCCGCAACTATACGCTCACCTCGTTTGACGAGCGGGTGTACGCCATTCCTGCACTCCCGGTAAAGGTGAACGGCAAGTCTTACCAAGGCAATCAACTCGCCTTGAAGGTGCTCACCGTGCCTGTCGACACGGTTCATCTCAACCAGTACTATCCTCCCAAAGGCGTTCAGGACAATCCTTTCATGTGGAGCGAGTGGAGCCCACTTTTTTGGCTCAGCATCTTGGTACTTATCCTCTTCGGTTCCATGGCATGGTTGTGGCACCGCCTTCGTCAAAACAAACCCATTGTCATTAGGATGCGCATCGTGAAGCGTATTCCACCTCATGAGAAGGCTCTCTGCGAGATCAACGTCATTAAGCAGCATCATGCCACATCGCAGGAGACTCAGAAGGAATACTACACCCGCCTCACCACAACCCTTCGCGAATACATCGAAGAGCGATTTGGGTTCCGTGCCATGGAGATGACCAGTAGCGAGATTATCGAACAGCTGCACACTGCTGCCAACGATAAGATGATAGACGAGTTGAAACAACTTTTCCGCACCGCCGACTTGGTGAAGTTTGCCAAGTACGAAACCTTCCTAAATGAGAATGATGCCAACTTGGTCAATGCTATTAACTTCATCGACCAGACCAAGACCAACGAGCAGGTGACTGAAGAAAAGGTGGCTCCTCAGCTCACAGAACAAGACCGCAAGACGCAGGGGCAGCGTGAGCTCATCAAAGGTCTACTGTGGGCTGGAGCAATCATCATCGTGGCGCTCATGGCAACGGTTATCTATGGTGCCTATCAGCTGCTGATGTAATAACACGTTAAGTAACGAAAAGAATTAAGATGGAATTTGCAAGTAAAGGATATTTTCTCTTGCTCCTGTTGCTCATACCTTATATATTATGGTATTTCTTATACAGGAAGCGCAATGAGCCTACCATGCGACTGAGCGATACTCGCCAGTTTGCTTATGCGCCCAAGAGCCTGCGACAGCGACTTGTGCACCTACCCATGATACTGAGATGTATATGCTTCGTGCTCATCGTCTTGGCCATGGCTCGGCCGCAGACTCACAATTCATGGAACAACAGAACCGTAGAGGGTATTGACATCATGATGGCCATGGACGTTTCCACCTCTATGTTGGCAGAGGACCTCAAGCCCAACCGCATGGAGGCAGCCAAGGATGTGGCTCATGAGTTTATCTCAGGGCGCCCTAACGACCAGATTGGTCTTACCATCTTTGCTGGTGAAGCCTTCACACAGTGTCCGATGACAACCGACCATGCCAGTTTGCTGCGTTTGCTCCAAGATACACGTACCGACATTACGGCACGAGGTCTCATCGACGATGGTACTGCTGTGGGTATGGGACTCGCCAATGCCGTGAGTCGTCTCAAGGACTCTAAGACTAAGAGTAGGGTGGTCATCCTCCTCACTGATGGTAGTAACAACACGGGGGATATTTCGCCCATGACTGCTGCCGAGATTGCCAAGAGCTACGGCATCAGAGTCTACACCATCGGTGTGGGAACCAACAAGGTGGCGCCTTATCCGATGCCTACAGCAGCTGGTATTCAGTATGTCAATATGCCTGTTGAGATAGATACACAGACGCTCAAAGACATTGCCCGAACCACCGATGGCAACTTCTATCGTGCCACCAACAATGCTGAACTTAAGAAGATCTATCACGACATTGACAAGTTGGAGAAGACCAAGATGAATGTTACCCACTTCGCCAAACGATATGAAGCTTATCAGCCCTTCGCCTTAGCAGCTCTCTTGGTTTTGCTATCAGAGATTCTGCTTCGCGTCACTTGGCTGAGAAGGATTCCTTAAAAAAGAGAGGATAGCTTTTTATTGTCACTGGAGAAATCTTCTTATGAGAATACTTTTCGACTACATTCTCTCGAAAAGACGAGAAATTCGTACAGGGGAGAAACCTTCATAGAAGAGAAAAGTGAAAGAGAATTTATGAAAGAGAGGTCATCGCTTCGGAGCATGAGCAAAGGAGCAACCTCTTATGAGATCATATTTATATTAAAACGTTCAAAAATAGGATTCATGCTTAGATTTGATGATCCATCATATTTGTGGTTGCTATGGATAATACCCGTTCTCGTACTGGTGAGATTCATAGGATGGCGACGCAGAATAGCTAAACTCAGAAAGTTTGGCGACCCTGAGTTGCTGAAGACCCTCATGCCCCAAGTTTCACACTATAGACCCACGGTCAAGTTTGGCTTGTTGCTTGCAGCCCTGGCTTTGCTTATCGTCATGGTGGCTCGTCCACAGATGGGCAGTAAAATATCGCATGACAAGCGTCAGGGCATCGAAACAATCATTTGTCTCGACATTTCCAACTCCATGTTGGCACAAGACGTAGTACCTTCCCGTCTTGATAAAAGTAAATTGCTGGTAGAAAACTTAGTCGATAAGTTCACAAACGACAAGATAGGTCTGATTGTCTTTGCAGGTGAAGCCTTTGTACAGCTCCCTATCACAAGCGACTATGTGTCGGCAAAGATGTTCCTACAGAACACCAATCCCAGTCTTATTCAGACACAAGGTACTAACTTTGCTGCAGCCATTGACCTGGCAACCAAAAGTTTCACGCAGCAAGACCATGTGGGAAGAGCCATCATCATCATCACCGATGGAGAGAACCATGAGCCTGGAGCCGAGGAAGCCGTTCGCGCAGCCAAGAAGAAGGGTATCAATGTCTTTGTTTTGGGCATCGGTAGTACCAAGGGTGCTCCCATTCCTATGGGGGATGGCTCTTATCTAAAAGACCGATCTGGCAACACCGTGATGACAGCCCTCAACGAGCAGATGTGTCAGCAGTTGGCTCAGGCAGGAAGCGGACAATATATTCATGTCGACAACACCAGTGATGCAGAGAAAGCCCTCAATGACGACCTCACCAAATTGCAGAAGGGTGAGACCGACACCGTCATCTATAGTGAATACGACGAGCAGTTTCAGGCTGTGGGCATCCTTGTCATCCTGTTACTTATCATTGAGATCTGTATGCTTGAGGTGAAGAATCCACTGCTCCGCAACGTGAAGTTCTTTAAGAAAAGAATATAATAAAACGACATTTCGCCTGCAAAAGATGAGCCTATTAAGCCGTTCATACGTGTTGGCGAGATTTGATAAAAAAGATATGAAACATCTACATCCTATTAATATTACAAAGAGACACCAACAGATAATCTGTCTGCTGATCGGACTTCTTTGGGCCTTTACCTCGACGGTATCGGCACAGAACGATCGTAGCTTCATCCGACAGGGCAATCGGTTATACCAAGCTCACAAGTGGACTGCTGCAGAGGTGCAGTATCGCAAGGCTGTGGCGCAAAACGCCCACAATCCACAGGCTGTCTACAACTTGGGGTGCGCACTCATGATGCAACAGAAAGACTCTCTTGCACTGCAGCAGTTTGCTAAGTCAGCAAACATGCAAATCAACAACAAGACACGACGTGCTAAGAGTTATCACAACATGGGAGTTATCATGCAGAATCATCAGGACTTTGCCAAAGCCATAGAATGTTATAAAATGGCACTGCGCAACAATCCACAAGACAACGAGACTCGCTATAACTTAGCGCTCTGCAAGCATCAGCTCAAGAATCAGCAGAACCAACAAAACCAGAATAAGAACGGCAACGATAAAAACAACAAGAACAAGCAGAATAAAAATCAAGACAAGAACAAGAACAAGAACAAGAACAAGAATCAGGATAAGGATAAAGATAAGAACAAGAATCAAGATAAACAAAACAACAATAAAAACGATAATAAGAACAACAACCAGTCTAATCAATCAGACAAAGACAAGATGAGCCGTGACAATGCAGAGCAGCTACTCAACGCTGCCGTACAGCAGGAAAAAGCTACTAAACAAAAGATGCAGAAGGCCATGAGCCAACCTCGTCGTAAACAATATGATAAAAACTGGTAAGGGTTAACTTTTTTAGATAATAAGATTCATTATGAAGCAAATAGAATGGTACACTCTGATGTTCGTCATGCTGTTGGGGGTCAGCGAAAATGCTAAAGCTCAGCAAGTATCGGTATCTGCACCAAAACATGTTGCTACTGGCGAAAACTTCCGCGTGGCTTATACGATTAATGCTCGTGAAGTGGAAGACTTTCGGTTGGGCAACGTGCCCGATGGTCTTGAGGTGATAGCAGGTCCTTACACCTCTTCACAGTCGAGTTATCAGGTGGTCAATGGTCACACCAGTTCGTCTTCGTCGTTTACCATCACCTATACGCTCTATGCGGGAAAGGCCGGAACCTATACCATAGGTGCTTCGCATGCACAGGTGAATGGCAAGAGATTGACTGCTCATCCTGTGAAGATAGCCGTATCAGGTCATGCACACAACACTGGAGGTGCTCCACGTATGCACAACGATGATGCTGATGAGCCACACATGCGACAGGCAGGCTCTGCCATCTCAGGCAACGACCTCTTCATCAAGGTTTCTGCCAGCAAGAAGCGCGTACACGAACAGGAGCCTGTACTTCTCACCTATAAGGTATACACCCAAGTAGACCTTACCCAACTCGATGGTAAGATGCCCGACCTCAAGGGATTCCATACGCAAGAAGTGCCACAGCCACAACAGAAAGTGCTGCACAACGAAGTGGTGAATGGGCGTCCGTATCGCTGTGTCACCTGGAGCCAGTATGTCATGTATCCACAGATGACAGGCAAACTCGAGATTCCTTCCATCACCTTCAAAGGCATTGTGGTGCAGCAAAATCGCAATGTCGACCCTATTGAAGCTTTCTTCAATGGCGGCTCTGGATACGTGGAGGTGCGCAAAGAGATTAAGGCTCCTGGTGTAACGATCCAGGTAGACCCTCTCCCCACACGTCCCACCAACTTCTCGGGCGGAGTAGGGCGCTTCAACATTTCTGCTTCCTTAGACAAGACTGACGTAAAGGCGGGCGACCCTATCAACATTCGAGTTGTCGTGGGCGGCATTGGCAACCTGAAACTTCTCAAGCAGCCTGTTCTCACGTTGCCTAAAGACTTCGATCAGTATGATGCCAAGATAACTGATAAAACCAAACTGACACAAAATGGTGTGGAGGGCAACATGATTTACGACTTCTTGGCAGTGCCTCGCAATCCTGGTAAGTACACCATTCCTTCGGTTGAGTTTACTTATTATGACACCAAACTCAATAGCTATCGCACCATCAAGACGCAAGCCTTCACGCTCAATGTAGAAAAAGGCGATGGTACGAGCAGTTCGTCTTCGGTCAACTACTCTTCTGCCGACAAAGACATTCATGCTCTGAAACTGGGTAAGAGTAAGCTTCGCGACATGGACGATATGTTCTATGGTAGCTTTGGTTACTGGACCAGTCTTTTGGTACCTTTAGCAGCCTTCTTTGCACTTCTCATCGCCTTTCGTCGTCGTGCCATCGAGAATGCCGATGTGGTGAAGATGCGCTCCAACAAGGCCAATAAGATAGCCACAAAGCGACTCAAGAAAGCTCGTACACTCATGGTCTCTGGCAAGCAGGGTGAGTTTTTCGACGAAGTGCTCAGAGCCCTTTGGGGATATGTGAGCTACAAACTCAACATACCGGTAGAACAACTCTCACGTGAGAACATACAAGAGAAGTTGCTTATACACGAGGTAGACGCCGATACAATAGATACATTTACACAGGCTCTCGATGAATGTGAGTTTGAGCGTTATGCTCCTGGCGACCCAGCCGGCAATATGAACAAGACTTTTTCATCAGCAATGACAGCCATCATGGATATAGAAAACGCCATCAAGACAGCCCGCAAGAAGGGTAAGAAAAAATCATCCACCCGTAAGCAGGGTGACTACACCTTTGGCGTGTTGCTACTTCTTGTGTTCTTTGGGTTTAGCATCTCTGCCTCAGCAGTGACTAAGCAGAATGCTGATGCAGAATACACCAAGGGTAATTATCAGCAAGCCATCAAGGATTACGAAGACTTGTTGAAGAATGGTGTCTCGCCAGAGATTTATTACAATCTCGGCAATGCCTATTATCGCACCGACAACATCACCAAGGCAGTACTGGCTTATGAACGTGCACGTCTACTTTCACCTGGCGACGAAGACATCAACTTCAACCTGCAGTTTGCACGTAGTAAGACCATCGACAAGATAACCCCTGAGGGCGAAATGTTCTTTGTGACATGGTATAAGGCCTTAGTCAACTTCGCCTGCACCGACACTTGGGCTAAGACAGGTATCATAGCCATCATCCTTGCCCTGGTGCTCGTCTTGGTATACCTCTTTGCTTCTAAACTCGTGTTGCGCAAGGCTGGATTCTTCGGTAGCCTCTTCTTCTTTGTGGTCTTCTTGGCAAGCACGCTTTTTGCTTATCAGCAGAAACAGATGCTCATCCACCGCACGGGTGCCATCATCATTGCGCCTACCGTCAATGTCAAGAAGACCCCATCCAAGCAGAGTGCCGACCAGTTTGTCATCCATGAAGGAACTCGTGTCGACATTACTGATAAGTCCATGAACGGTTGGCGCGCAATCCATGTTGCCGACGGAAGGGAAGGATGGATAGAAACTAAACAATTAGAAGAAATATGATGCTTAATACGATGCTTCTCACGGATTTAGATATACTACACTTTTTCAATGGAAGCAACAATATATTGATTGACCAGCTGGCACTCGTGCTTACCTCGGGACTTACCTGGATACCCCTCTATCTCACCCTTTTCTATATTGTTATACGCAATAATGAGACCATGGCGCAGATAGCTTTAGCCGTCATGGGGGCGCTCGTGTGTGTAGCACTCACAGAGGCCATTACCGACGGAATCGTAAAACCCTTAGTGGCTCGTTGGCGACCCAATAACGACCCTGTACTGAAATACACGATCCAGGTGGTGGGTAGTCTGCGTGGCAAAGGCTATAGTTTCTTTTCAGCCCATGCTGCTAATACGATGGTGATTGCAGTTTTCTTCTCTTTGCTCATCAGAAGTAAACGTCTTGCTGTCGCACTCGTGGCATGGTCGCTCATCAACTGCTGGACAAGACTCTACTTGGGTATGCACTATCCCTCCGACATTCTCTGCGGACTACTCTTAGGAACTGTCATCGCTGTCGTGGGTTATCTGCTTTATCTACGGCTCTACTATCGTGTGTCACCACGCATCACCTATGTTTCCAACCAGTACACCCGCACGGGCTACGATCATGATGATATAGATATTGTGCTCTGCATCTTGGCATTCACCTTTGTCTATGCTGTGCTGAAAGCACTCATCATGACATGTTACATTTAAAAAAAAACTCTACAAATAAGATCATGGATACTAAACATATTAAGATAAGCGATTATAACTATCCGCTCCCCGATGAGCGTATTGCCAAATTCCCTTTAGCGCAGCGTGACCATTCTAAGCTCTTGCTCTACCGACATGGTGAGGTTGGCGAAGATGTGTTCTATCACCTCGCAGACCATTTGCCTCAGGGAGCCCTCATGGTATATAATAATACGAAAGTAATCCAGGCACGCTTGCATTTCCGTAAGGAGACGGGTGCCCTCATCGAGGTATTCCTCATGGAACCAGCAGTACCTGCCGACTACGAACAGATGTTCCAAACCACCAGCCATTGTTCGTGGCTCTGCATGATTGGCAACTTGAAGAAATGGAAAGAAGGAAGCCTCAAGCGCGACTTTGAAATAAAAGGTCACAAGCTCACCCTTTCTGCCACGATGCGTCGCGGTGATGATTTGAGCCAAGAGGCAGCAGCACTGATAGCCAAGGGTGGCGGCACCAACTACTGGGTGGACTTTGCATGGGATAATGCTCATATATCCTTTGCCGAGATTCTTGAAGAAGTAGGTGAGTTGCCCATTCCTCCTTATCTCAACAGAGCTACGGAGGAAAGCGACAAGACCACTTATCAAACGGTGTATTCTAAGATAAAAGGTAGCGTGGCAGCACCTACAGCAGGCCTTCATTTCACTGATGCTGTACTTCAAGACATCGACCGCCATGGCATAGAGCGTGAAGAAGTAACTCTCCATGTAGGAGCAGGAACCTTCAAACCCGTGAAGAGTCTTGAGATAGAAGGTCATCGTATGCACACTGAGTACATCGTGGTGCATCATCACACCTTGGATAAGCTTTTACAGCATGAGTGCCAAGCCATCGCTGTAGGAACTACGAGTGTGCGCACCCTCGAGAGTCTATACTACATGGGTGTGTATCTTATCAATCATCCTGAGGCCAGTGAAGACGACTTACACGTCAACCAGTGGGATCCTTACGAACTCTCTGCTGATGGTGGCCTTGTGAATGGAATCACCCCTTGTCAGGCTATACAAGCCATCGTCGACTATCTGGACCGTAATGGATTGGAGGCTCTTCACTCCAGCACACAAATCATCATAGCTCCTGGTTATCAGTACAAGATTGTGAAGATGCTCATCACCAATTTCCACCAGCCACAGAGTACACTCTTGCTGCTTGTCAGCGCATTCCTACATGGCGATTGGAAGAAGGTATACGATTATGCACTTGCTCACGATTTTCGCTTCTTGAGCTATGGCGACTCTTCGCTCCTCATACCTTAATGACGATAGTTACAAAGAGGATGTATAGAAGGGATAGAAGGGATAGAAGAGAATATAAACGAACTTTGCACAATGAATAAGGTCACGATGCTCGGCACTGGTAGCGCTACTGTTACCCAGATTTTCAACACTTGTTTTGTCCTTCAGACCGATACCACCAAGTTGCTGGTTGATGCTGGAGGAGGAAATGGTGTATTGTCGCAACTGAAAAAAGTGAATGTTTCGATAACGGACATTCACCACCTTTTTGTCACTCATGCCCACACCGACCATGTATTGGGCGTTATCTGGGTGATAAGAATGGTAGCACAAAGCAAGAAATATGTAGACCATCTCCACGTGTATGGCAATGATAAGGTGATGAAGGTTATCAAGACCATCATCGACATGATTTTGGCTAAGAAGCAGTTGCAGAAAGTTGCCGAACGTGTGGTTTTCCATGAGCTTTACGATGGTGAGTGCTTTGCGGTAGGCGACATGAGGTTAACCTGCTTCGACATTCAGTCTACCAAGGAAAAACAATTTGGATTTCGTGCCGAACTGCCCTGCACCTCAGAAAAGGAGCCGTCATCAGAAGATGCCAAATCTCATGCAGGAAGGCCCTTGGTGCTTGCCTGCTTGGGCGATGAACCTTATAATGCTCACAACCGCAGTTACATCGAGCATGCAGACTGGATGATGTGCGAAGCTTTCTGTCTTATGCCGATCGAGATGTCTTTAAGCCCTACGAGAAATGTCACAGCACAGCTCTTGATGCGGGTAAGTTAGCAGCCGAGCTGGACATTAAAAATCTCATTCTCTATCACACTGAAGAGAAAACACTTGCCACACGCAAAAAGAAATACGCTGATGAAGCTGCAGAGCATTTCAAGGGTAGGATAGAAGTACCCGACGATTTAGAGGAAATCTTGCTTTAAGTGAGATTTCCTTTTTTTAAAAGAAAATATACCCTTAAAAACGCAAGTACTTTCAAGTGCCAATGAAAGTACTTGCGTTGGCTGTTGAAAGTAC
>UMGV01086972.1_pt1 | contig 25468 bp, 18 predicted proteins | sample 1965361 | NCBI WGS metagenome assembly UMGV01 (sample SAMEA4836081, study PRJEB28245) | human gut metagenome | biome: gut microbiome; material: fecal sample | place: Denmark | collected 2008
ATAACAAGAAAAACGACTGTCGCTTATCCCGAACTCAGGTTTGTAGGTTTATTTATATGGCTCCCGTATGAATAAAACTGCGCCCCGAGCCGGGAGAAATAACCACAGGGCGAAGCCGAATCTCTCTTTCCGAGCGCACAATTATAAAAAAAATGATGAAATCCGACACAAAAACTATGTTTTTTGTACTTTCCGTAGCGAAAAATGGCAAAATGATAATCCCGTCCACACACCCCGCCATGGCTCCTGGGGCCCCTCCCCAGCCCTCCCCAAGGGGCGGGAGTTCCTTCCTGCTGTGTTTGAGGCGGTTTGATGATTCTCCTTCCTCTTTGGGAAGGCTGGGATGGGGCGTGTAGTGGTTGGGATGGGGCAGTAGTGTTTTGGATGGGCCTGTGGTGGAACTCCTTTCCCTTGGGGAAGGCTGGGATGGGGCTTGTGGTGTTTTGGATGGGCCTTTGGTGGAACTCCTTCCCCTTGGGGAAGGTTGGGATGGGGCTTCCCCTGGCAACTCTGTAGGAGTTGCGATTTCATAGCCCAGGGTTGAGGTGCGCAGCGCCTCTACCCTGGGTACCGACATAATAAAGAGAAGCAACTCTGTAGGAGTTGCGTTTAGCCGAAGGCGTTATACTCAATCTGATAATACCGTCCTATATAGTTCCGCCCATTAACCTGGTGCGGTAACGCCTGCGGCTAAACGCAACACTTACAGCGTTGCTATAATGGTCGTACTTGCACCCAGTGTAGCGGTCTTCGCCCTCAACCCTGGGCTGGGGGGAGGGGTTTTTAGGCTGAGCAGACCCTCAGCCAGACTGCCGCCCATGGGCGGCAGCCCCGATGATGGCTATCGTCATAACTTGGCAAGTGTGCGTCCGAGGCGACCGATGAAGTCGTCGACCTCGGCACGGGTGAGGCATAGCGGAGGGAGGATGCGTAGGATATTGGTGCCGGCGCAACCGGTAAAGCAATGCTCTTCGTGCACGAGTCGCGAGCGCACCTCGCTATGGGGGATGTCGAGCACGGCACCCGCCATGAGTCCGCGGCCACGCACCTCGACGATATGCTGTGACTCCTGCTGCAGTTCGCGCAGTCTGGCGAGCAGATATTCGCCCACCTCATGGGCATTGTCCACCAGATGCTCCTGCTCGAAGACGTCGAGCACAGCCAGGGCGGCGGTACATGCCAGGTGGTTGCCTCCGAAGGTGGTGCCGAGCTGGCCCTTCACCGCCTCGAAGCTCGGCGCGATGAGCACGCCCGACATGGGGAAGCCGTTGCCTATGCCCTTGGCCACGGTTATGAGGTCGGGGCGTATGCCGAGCCACTGGTGGGCAAAGAACTTGCCGCTGCGGCCGTAGCCACACTGTATCTCGTCGCAGATGAGGATGGTGCCGTTGCGGTGGCAAGCCTCGAGCAGACCCTGGGCAAACTCGGCTGTAGCCATATTCAGTCCGCCCACACCCTGGATGCACTCGATGATGCAGGCTGCCACGTCGCCCTTGGCGAGTTCTGCGTCCCATGCCTCCAGGTCGTTGAGGGGCAGGAAGGTGGTATGTCCGTTGGCATTGATGGGGGCATTGTATTTGGTGATGTCGGTCACCTCGACGGCGAGCGAGGTGCGGCCGTGGAAGGCCTTGCCGGCAGCGAGCACGCGGGTGCGTCCGGTCTTGAACGATGCCAGCTTGAGCGCGTTCTCATTGGCTTCGGCGCCCGAGTTGACCAGGAAGAGGCTGTAGTCGTCATACCCGCAGGCTTTGCCGAGACGCTCGGCGAGTTGCTCCTGCAGTCGGTTGATGACCGAGTTGCTGTAGAACCCCAGCCTGTTGAGCTGGGCTGTCATCATCTCCACGTAGTGTGGGTGGCAGTGGCCGATGCTGATGACGGCATGGCCACCATAGAGGTCGAGATATTGCTGTCCCTTGTCGTCCCAGACATGACAGCCACGGCCTTTGACGATGTTCACGTCCGAGAGGGAATATACATCAAACAGATTCATAGTCGCTATATATATAATAAGGTATAATCAGAATGCAGAGGGCTTCAGCCGCAGTCCGGTGCGCTCGTCGAGCCCGAACATGAGGTTCATGTTCTGCACCGCCTGTCCCACGGCACCCTTGAGCAGATTGTCGATGCAGCAGGTGATGAGCAGCTTGTCGCCATACTTGTCGCAGTGTACGAGCGCCTTGTTGGTATTGACCACCTGCTTCAGGTCTATCGCCTTGTCTACATAGTGGGTGAAGGCGGCATCGCTATAGAAGTCGCGGTAGGCAGCCTCGATGGTCTCGATGTCGGCATCGGTGTGTACCACCTCGGTGGCAAAGATGCCACGGGCGAAGTCGCCGCGGTAGGGGATGAAGTCGATGGCAGCCTCGAGATGGCCCTGTGCCTGGGCGAGGCTCTGGCGTATCTCGGCGATATGCTGGTGGCTGAACGCCTTGTATATACTCAGGTTGTTGTTGCGCCAGGAGAAGTGGGTGGTGGCTGTGGGCTTCTGGCCGGCACCGGTAGAGCCGGTGATGGCATTGACGCTCACATCGCTGGTGATGAGACCCATCTTGGCGGCAGGTAGCAGACCCAGCTGGATGCACGTGGCAAAGCAGCCGGGGTTGGCGATATGGCGCGCGGTGGTGATGGCTTCGCGGTTGAGCTCGGGCAGACCATAGACATAGTCGTGGTCGGGCGCGGCGATACGGAAGTCTTGCGCCAGGTCGATGATGCGCACGTGGTCGGGGATGGTATGCTCCTGCAGGAAGGCTTGGCTCTTGCCGTGGCCGAAGCAGAAGAACACCACGTCGACCTCGTCGAAGGGCATCGCGTCGGTGAAGCGCATGGAGGTCTCGCCGTAGAGTCCCTCATGGACATCGGTGAGCAGATTGCCGGCATTGCTGCTGCTGTTGACAAAGACCAGCTCGGCGTCGGGGTGGTTGATGAGCAGACGGATGAGTTCGCCGGCGGTATAGCCGGCTCCTCCCAGTATTCCTATTCTTATCATGTTGCTAATTGGCTTTGGGTGGAATGATAATCCACATGATGATATAGGCCAATACTCCGCTGAAGCAGGTGAAGACGGTGAGCAGCGTGTAGGCCACTCTCATGGCGGTAGGGTCGATGCCGAAAAATTCGGCAAGTCCTGCACATACGCCCGCAATCATGCGGTTGTTGCTTCTTTCCAGTTTCTTGTTGTTCATTGTCATGTCTGTTTAGATGGTTTGTATCATTATAGACGGATTGGGTACAACAATGGTTGCAGCCATTGGCCTTTTTCTTGTTCTCTGTGGAGCTTGCAGCCCGTTCAGAGCTATCGTTTCTCGTCGGGGTGGATGCCGTAGAAGACACGCAGCGGCGTCGAGGTGACCTTGATGAAGCCCTTGGCGTCGTCGGCGGTCCATCCGTGCTGCATCTCGCCATACTCGCCGAGCTTGCTCTTGAGCAGGTCGTCGGGTGAGTCCACGCCCACGGTCTCAAATCCCAATGGGCGCAGCTTGAGGATGGCGGTGCCGTTGACGTGGCGCTGCGAAGAGGTGAGCATGGCCTCGATGTCGGGCATTACGGGCTCCAGATACTGGCTCTCGTGGAGGAACATGCCATACCAGTTGGCCACCTGCTCCTTCCAGTACTGCTGCCACTTGCTCAGCGTGTACTTCTCCAGCAGTCGGTGGGCTTCGATGATGAGCTTGGGGGCGGCTGCCTCAAAGCCCACACGACCCTTGATGCCGATGATGGTGTCGCCCACGTTGAAGTCGCGGCCTATGGCGTAGGCAGCGCCTATCTCCTCAATCTTCTGGATAGCGGCAATCTTGTCGTCAAATTTCTCGCCGTTGACGGCGGCTATCTCGCCCTTCTCAAAGGTAATCTTCAGTTCGCTCTCGTCGGTGCGGGTCACGTGCTTGAGGAACGCCTCTTCGGGCAAGCCCTGTGCAGAGTCGAGCAGTTCACCTCCGCAGATGCTGGTTCCCCATATACCCACGTTGTAAGAGTACTTGAGCTTGGTGAAGTCGGCATAGTAGCCGTGGGCGTTGAGGTAGTCCACCTCTTCCTGGCGTGAGAGCGCCTTGTCGCGGGTCAGGGTGATAATCTCCACGCCCGGTGCCATGACGAGGAAGGTCATGTCGAAGCGTATCTGGTCGTTGCCGGCGCCGGTAGAGCCGTGGGCTATGGCGTGGGCACCTATCTCGTTGGCGTAGCGGGCTATGGCGATGGCCTGGAAGATGCGCTCCGACGATACGCTGATGGGGTAGCAGTTGTTGCGCATCACGTTGCCGTAAATCATGTACTTCAGACTCTTCTCGTAGTACTCCTGAGTCACGTCGAGGGTCACATATTTTACAGCGCCCAACTTGTAGGCGTTGGCTTCATTCTCCTTGAGCTGTGCGGCACTGAATCCGCCGGTGTTGGCACAGGCGGCATACACGTCATAACCTTCTTCAGTAAGTTTCATGACGGTGTACGAGGTGTCGAGACCGCCCGAAAAGGCTACTACTACTTTCTTCTTGCTCATAATGATTGGTGTTTTATTAGTTCTGTTCTTGGTTTCTCTTGTCTATCTTGTTGATTCTCTCGATTACCTCCTGCGGCAGCTTGGCGGGCAGGTGCTCCTCGGGGTCGTAGAGCATGGCGGTGCAGATGCAGTATTTGCGCCCGGTGCGCTTGAGCACGTCTACGTTGATGCAGCCTTCGCATCCGCGCCAGAAGGCTTCGTCGTCGGTGAGGTCGGCAAAGGTCACAGGCTGGTAGCCCAACTGCGTGTTCATCGTCATCACGGCGGCTCCGCTCGTAAGGCTGAATATCTTGGCGTGGGGCCAGCGGGTGCGGGCGAGGGTGAAGGTGAGGTCCTTGATGCGCTTGGCCACGCCGTGCTTGCGGAAGTCGGGGTGTACTATCAGTCCCGACGTGGTCACATACTGCTTGTTGCCCCATGTCTCTATATAACTGAAGCCGGCAAAGCGGTCGCCCGAGAGGGCTATGACGGCTTTGGCCTCCTTCATCTTGGTGGTAAGATACTCGTGCGTACGCTTGGCGATGCCCGTTCCTCTTACCTTGGCGGCGTCGGCAATGGTCTGTAAGATGGTGTCCACGTATTTCTCGTGCGAGGCGTCGGCCACCATTACCTTGATTTCTTCCATTCTTCTCTTCTTGGTTTATATCAGATTGGGGATTACCTGCATCAGCTTGCGCTCCAGCCTGCCGCGGTCGGCGCCCTCGGCGAGGATGGTGACGATGGTGTCGTCGCCGGCAATGGTTCCCAATATCTCTATGATGTTACTGTTGTCTATGTTGTAGGCTATCGCGCTGGCGTAGCCAGGCCGTGTCTTGATGACGGCGATGTTGTTGGAGTATTGTATCGACACGAAACCAGGCGCCTGGAGCATCTGCTTGGCGGTCTTGGGACGGGTGACGCGCTTGTACATGGTCTCGTTGGGCAATACGTAGACATACTTGCCGTTCATGCTCGATGCCTTGGCTATCTTGAGCAGCTTCATGTCGCGGCTCAGCGTGGCTTGGGTCACCTCGAAGCCCTCTCTAATCAGTTCGGTGAGGATGTCTTCCTGGCTGCAGAACTCCTTGCTGGAGATGAGCATCTTGAGAGCCTCGATACGGTCTTTCTTTCCTTTCATGATGTGTATATTTATACATTTATGGGTGCAAAATTACACAAAAGATGCATATTCGCCAAAGAAAAATGTATAAAAATACGACTACGCTGTATATTTATACAATAATTTACATTATATACACACTCCCATTCATGACCGTCGGGCTGTAGGCATTGACGGATGCGATGCGGGTGGTAAGGGACGCAAGTGTTGGTAAATCAGATGGTTTGCTTGGTGGTGATGACGGGGGTCGTGGGCTGCGGCGATGGGCGATGGGTGGGTCGCCAGGCTTGCGCAAAGTTGTGCAATATACAGTAAATGATGTATATTGCCTCGTTCCCCACCGCTTCCTTGTCGTTATACCGCCATCAGCACTACATATATTATATTGATGATGCCGGCAGCCATCAGCAGCTTGTTGTAGGTGGCGCCCTTGGCGCGGAGGGTGGCGGCGAAGAGGGCTGCGGCAGGGACGACCACCAGCATGGCGAGGCTCCAGCCCAGAGCCAGATAGGCGAGCACGGGCATCAGAGCCACCACGGTGCCCATCAGGCACAGGGCTGCGCGGCGCCCGAACCTCACGGGGAAAGTGCGCTTGCCCACGAGTCGGTCGCTGTCCATGTCGCGCAGATTGTTGATGAGCAGCACACACATCGAGATGAGTCCGCTCACGCCTCCAGCACACCATACCGACCACGCAAACTGCCCCGTCTGCAGATAGTATGTGCCTGACGAGGCTATCACGCCGTAGTAGAGAAATACGAATATGTCTGCCACGCCCAGATACGACAGCGAGTGGCTCGTGGCAGTATAGAGCCAGGCGAAGAGCAGGGCCGAGACGCCGATGGCGAGGATTACCCAACCGCCGTGGACGACCAGGAAGAGACCGCAACCCACGCTTACCGCCAGTGCCGTAAGGCAGGCCCACTGCATCTGCCGCTTGCTCACCTCACCTTCAGCCAGCGCGCGCTTGAAGCCGGCACGGCCTTTCTGGTCGGTACCCCGCACGAAGTCGTAGTAGTCGTTGATAAGGTTGGACAGTATCTGCAGCGCCAGCGCGCAGACGATGGTCACCGCAGCCACGGTGGCAGAGGTGACGGGCGACGGCATGGCTATCAGCGCCGCCATGACCGGACAGAGCGAGGCAGCAAGTGTCTGCGGGCGCACTATCCTGAACCAGAGTCCTATAGTCTTCATCATAGTCATAGTCGTTGTGTGTGATAAAACAAAAAGCCACACCGCCTCTCTGTGGGAGATGGGTGTGGTTATAGTCGTGGTAGTCTACATAGCTGTATTACTTGTGGGTGTCCAGACCGATGCGCACACCGTCGTAGTTCTTGCTCAGATCGCCCATGGTCTGCAGGGTGCTGTTGCCGCTCATCGCTGCAAGGGTCTGGAAGAGGTTGAGCAACTTCTTCGACTCCATCAGGAAGCTCATGCCGCCCGTGGTCTTCTTGGCATATACGTTGAGGCTGAAGAGCAGGGTCTTAAGCACCAGCTTCTGGTCTTCCTGTGTGTAGGACCACTGGCCGCTGATGGGCTTGCCGTCTATCTTGCCGCTGAAGGTCTTGTCGCTGTTGATGGTGAGATAGGTGTTCTGGCTGTTGATGCCCACCTTGGTGTAGGTATTGCTCAGTTTCTCCTTGATTTCGGTGGCGATGGTCTCGCCTCCCGCCTTGGCGAGCAGATTTTCGGTGGTGAATGCCACGCCGGGCTGTCTGTAGTGCCATGTGCCGATGAGGTCGCGCTCGCGGGGCTTGTCGGTACCCAGGATGCTCTTGATGGTGTTGCCCAGCGTCTGTCCGTTGGTGGCAGCGCTGATGATAGACCCCAGCACGCTCTGGTGACTGTTGGTCTGGGTGTTGGTCTGTGTGTTGGTGTTACCTGAAGTGCCGCAACTGCAGAGCATGACGCTGCATGCCAGGACGGCAATGATGATTGATTTGTTCATTTTCTCTAAAATTATAACGATAATCTATGTCTCTGACGCAATAAAAAGGCCAAGGTTTAATATCCTTGGCCTGTATTTTCGCGATGAAGCCTGTCCTCGCATCAGTCGCGGTTGCCACCGAAGAAGCGCAGCAGATAGAGGAACAGGTTGATAAAGTCGAGGTATAGGCTCAGCGCGCCTGTCACTGCCAACTTCTGGCTGGTCTCGCCCAAGTCGGGAGCCATGGCAAGGCTCATCTTGATTTGCTGGCTGTCCCATGCGGTGAGGCCCACGAAGACCAGCACGCCGATGATGCTTACCACCAGGTCCAGACCTGAACTGTGCAGGAACATGTTGACCACGCTGGCGATAATGACGCCTATCAGCGCCATGAAGAGCAGTCCGCCTATCTTGGTCAGGTCGCGGCTGGTGAAGTAGCCGTAGGCTGCCATGACGCCGAAGGTGCCGGCGGTGACGGCAAAGGTCTTGATGATGGCTGCGGGGGCAAAGAGTACGAAGATGGATGAGAGGGTAAGTCCGTTGAGTGCCGAGAAGATGATAAACATCAGTGTGGTGGTAGCCAGAGAGCGGTTTTCCTTGTTCACGCTGTTGGATATCTTCCATACCAGCACCAGTTCGGCGATGATGATGGCCCATATGCCCAGCTGGCTGCTGTATATCAGCTGTATCAGTCCTGGCGACATCGCTACGCTGTAGGCGGTGAGGCCGCTGATGGCAAGCGCCATCGCCATCCATAGGTATACCTTGCGCATCAGTATCGGGAACGCTGCCGAGAGTGACATGCTCTCACTCTGTCTGATCTTTTCTTCTAAATCGTTAATGTTCATAATCGTCTGTTTTATGGTTTATACTATGGTGACTGCAAAGAGCATGCCACCACATTGCAAATATAAGAAGATTTATTCGTCTGCACTATTTTTTTTGTTATTATTTGCGACCCCGCCCTTATTTTTATCATTTATTACGAAAGTCGCGCCTACTGCCAAGGGGCTTTTGTCGGTTTCGGCGATTGTCGTGCTGTCCTCCTCGGCCCTCGCGCCAGCCCTCGCAGCCATCCCCGCAAGGCGGGAGCATGGCGCAGAGAGCGGAATGTCAAAAAAAGCGGCGCCGAAAGCCCGGTTTGGTATCAATTTTGCACCCTCTGCCCGTAGAGACACCAACTATACATATATATATTATGAGTATAAAGCAAATACCCGTTCTGCTGCTCACGGGCTATCTTGGTAGCGGCAAGACCACATTGGTCAACAAAATTCTCGCCAATAAGAAGGGCATCAAGTTTGCCGTCATCGTCAACGATATCGGTGAGGTAAACATCGACGCCGACCTCATACAGCAGGGCGGAGTGGTCAACAAGAAGGACGACAGCCTCGTGGCTCTGCAGAATGGCTGCATCTGCTGCACGCTCAAGATGGACCTGGTCGAGCAGATACGCGAAATCATAGAGATGGGGCGCTTCGACTACATCGTCATCGAGGCAAGCGGCATCTGCGAGCCCGCCCCAATCGCACAGACCATCTGCTCCATCCCCTCGATGGGACCGCAGTATATCAAGGGTGGCATAGCCCGGCTCGACTGCATCGTGACGGTGGTCGACGCCCTGCGCATGAAAGACGAGTTTGGCAATGGCGACAATCTGCAGCGCCACAATCTCGACGAAGACGACCTCGAGAACCTGGTCATCCAGCAGCTCGAGTTCTGCAATATCATCCTGCTCAACAAGGCTTCAGAGGTGACTCCCTCGGAGCTCGACCACGTCACCCAGATTATCCGCGCCATCCAGCCCAAGGCCGAAATCATACCTTGCGACTATGGCGACATCGAGCTTGAGCGCATCCTCGACACCCGCCGCTTCAATTTCGACGACGTAGCGACCTCTGCCGCGTGGATAGACCAGATAGAGCACCACCACGGTGAGCCTGACGATGACGAAGAGGCAGAAGAAGAGCACCATCATCACGATGACGAGCACGAGCACCACGACCACGATGAGCATCATCATGATGACGAGCATGAGCACTGCGACCACGACCATCATGACCACGACGACCACGGCCACTGCCATCACCACCATCACGACCATGAGCATGGCGAGGTCGAGGAGTACGGTATAGGTACCTTTGTCTATTACCGCCGCCGTCCGCTCGACCTGGCGTGCTTCGACGAGTTTGTCGCCCGCTTCTGGCCCAAGGGCGTCATCCGCTGCAAGGGCATGTGCTGGTTTGCCGACGAGCCCGACGTGTGCTACCTCTTCGAGCAGGCAGGCCGCCAGATGGGTCTCAAGAATGCCGGACAGTGGTATGCCACCATGCCCGAAGACCAGCTGAGCGAACTGATGGACCGCGAGCCGGGGCTGCGCCGCGACTGGGACGAGCAGTATGGCGACCGCATGCAGAAGCTCGTCTTCATCGGTCAGAAGATGGACAAGCGCTCCATCATCGCCCGCCTCGACAAGTGCCTGGCTGACTAAGCGATAGCACCGACTGTCTCCGCCAAAGCGCCGACCATCCCCGCAGTCGCACCGACTGTCCCCGCCAAAGCGCCGACCATCCTTGCAGTCGCGCCGACAGTCCCCTCCATCACCCCAATACACCGAGCCCCGCCCTACACCGTTCCCATGCCGGGAACAGATAGGGTGGGGCTCGCTGCGTCTATATCTGTCTAAAGGGTGATGACCTCCACGCCAACCGTGATGACCTCCACGCCAACCGTGATGACCTCCACAATCGCCGAGATGACCTCTGCAATCGCCGAGATGACCTCCATCGGCTCGTATCATAAGGCACGAGCTCACGTGCCTTATGTTACGTGCTCTCGTACCTTATGTTACGCGGCTTCGTGACTTATGTTACGAGCCAGCCGCAGCCCATTCGGTCTCTGTAGACGAGGCCTCCACGCTCGCTGGCTTCATCGCCGCAGTCGTGTCTGTGGATGCGATGTGGGTCGACGTTACCATAGTGGGGCTGCCATTGTCTTGTCAGGCATACGAGTGCATTCCGCTCAGAAAGTAATTGACCCCGAAATAAGTCATCAGTACGCTGAGAAACGCCAACAGCATATAAATGTGCAGATGGAGAGGCTTCCCTATCCATTTCAGGTCGCTGTGGAGCGGTGCAGAGTAGATGAGCATCGTGATGAGAGCCCATGTCTCCTTGGCATCCCAGCTCCAGTAGCGTCCCCAGCTCACGTTGGCCCACACCGCGCCGATGAAGATGCCTATGGCGATGAGTGCCACGGCGGGGTAGAGCAACAACTGCGAGAGGGCAGCCAGCTGTGCCGTCTGCCTGCTGTCTCCCTGACAGTGGGCGGTGATGCCCTCAATGGCAATGAGTGCCATGAGTCCGAAGAGGGCATAGGCAAACATGATGACCATGACATGGACCGAGAGCAGGGGAGACTGCAGCACGGGCATGAGCTGCGTAATCTGTGGGTTGGCATCGGTAATCATCGCCACCAGCAGGGCAAACGCCGCCAACAGTGGTCCCAACTGTCTGATGGGCTCGAAGCGTTTCTGCATGATGATGGTGACGATGAGCGTCGCCCACGCCATAAACTGCATCGTCTCAAAGCCGTTTGCCATTGGCAGGTGCCCAGAGACATACCAGCGCAGGGCGAGCAGCAGGGTGGCATTGGCGAGCATAACCCAGGTGAGCACCTTGCCAGCGACCTTCAGTCGGCTGCTCTGGTTCCATCGTCTGATGGTTGAGGCTATGGCGAGCAGCAGCGAGAGGGTGAGGTAGAGCTTCACGGGGAAGTGCAGCGCATTGATGCGGTTGTACACGATTTCCATGCTTATGCGCAAGCGCGAGGGGATGACCGTCTTTGCCCTTACGTGCTGGTAGCTGTATATCTTCTTGACTATCTCTGTGGCGCGGGCGTTGTCGCCGGTGAGAATGCTTTCTGCCAGATAGTCCATCGACTTCCTGACAAACACCAGCTCCTCGCCCTTGAGTGCTATGTTGCCCAGCGGCTCGCCCGGGGCAAACCACTCCATGCTGCCCTTGCGGTCGGTGTAAGGAAACATCTTGAGCATCTCTCCGCTATAAAGCATACGGACGATGTTGAACTTCTCGTCGGCGTCGCGCAGCTGCTTCTGCAGTCTGGAGTCGCCGTTTCGGTAGGCTGTCTTCAGTGGCGTGTCCAGCTTATAATGGTTGTAGGTGTCCCAGAAGTCGGCAAACGACGCCCAGCGACCCTCTATGCCGAGCAGTTGCTGGGCTTTGGGGTCTTTAATCTCTATCATCTTTGCCGTCTCCCAATAGGGCACGTCGAATATCCAACCTGCAAAGACCTCGGTAGCCGACAGCCCGTCCCAAAACGGCTTGCCGCAGAGTTTGGTGACAAAGTCGGTGGCCACGGTGTTGATGGGGGTTATCCTGCTGTTGTAGAGCACGCAGACTCTGCCCAACTCGTCGGCTACGTGGCTGTCTATCTTCACCCGCTCCTGCGCGCCGGCAGTCGTGGCGAGCGCGGGGGCTGTCATGAGCAGCAGTGCCACGAGCACCTTGGTTCCTGGCAGCTCGAGCGCCTCGTGGTAGAGACGGCGCAGCCAGGTGCGCCTGCTGAACATCATGGCGATGAGCGCGACCAAGAGCATGGCGTAGCCCGTGTAGGTTATGCCTATGCCCACCGGGTCGTGGTAGACGGCGAGCGTGGTACCCTGCATGTCGCTGTCGTAGCCCGACTGCATGAAGCGGTAGCCCTGGTAGTCGCCTATGTGGTTCATCGACACCCTGATGGTTTGGCCGTCGGCAGCGAGCGTGGTGATATAGTCCATCGGAGCGTCGGTTCCGGGATAGTTGACCACAGAGAAATCGCTGAGCGTTACTCTGAAGCCAAGGCCTATGGACTCTCCCGCCGCGCTCTTCATCACGCCAGTCGATTCGCCGTAGCGCAGATGTATGCTGCCGCTTTCCGACAGGTTCCATGAGACAAAAGCTCCAAGGAGAATCACCAGGAATGCGATGTGGACGAGGAATACCAGCGGCTTGCGGTACAGTCGACGTAGCACGATGTAGACGGTGGCGGCAACGGCAAGCGCAGCCCACAGCACGACAAACCACAGGGCGCTGTAGATGTGCTCTCTCACAAAGGGCGTGCCCTTGCTGCTTTCGACGATGGTTGCCGTGGTGAGGACGACGATGATAGCTGCTGCCACGATGAGTATCAGTCTCTTGAGATGTTTCATTGCTTGTGGGTTCAAGTGATGGTGAAATCTATGTATAATTGTTGTTGTGTTGAGGTGCGTGAAAGCCACGCGCCACCTTATTATATATATGTGGGTGGTGCGTGGCTGGGTTGCTGGGCATCATCACCGCTGTCGGCGGCATGGCTGCTCATGCAGGTATCGGTGGCTTGTCAGATTGACTCGACAAAGAAGATGATGTTGTCGCGGTCGGCCTTGGACAGGCTACGGAACTTCTCGATGCTGTGGCGTGCGTCGCTCTTGGCGCTGCCGTGCCACATGATGGCCTCAAGCGTATTGCGGGCGCGACAGTCGTGCAGTCGGTCTTCGGCACCCGTACAGAGCTTGGACAGACCACGGCCCCAGAGTGGCGTGGTGCGGCACCAGCCGGTGCGAATGTTGTTCTTCATGAAGAGACGGTGCTGCACAAAGTCGGTGTAGGGCCATATCTTCTGGTGGGGATAACGCGGCATGTCGCTGTTGGTAAAGATACCGTTGGGGTCCTGTATGTTGTCGTCGCCAGTGGTCCACGACGGACGGTGGCAGTTGGCACACCCAATCTCCTTGAAGAGCTTCATGCCCTGCTTGAAGCGCGCGGTGGTGGTGTTGCGGGCTGCGGGCACGGCAAGTCCACGGTGCCATATCATGAAGTTCTTGTACTGAGAGCTGGACATCTCTGGGTCAAGGTCCTTTGCCATCAGATAGTTGTAGATGTTCTGCTTCACATCGGCAGTGTGCCATGTGGGGTGCGCATTGTTGGGGTCTATCTGCTTGATGTAAGCGGGAAATCCAGCCTGGACATCCGGGTCTTCCATGGAGGACTTGGCGTAGATGGTGCCGTCAAGGCTCAGATAGTGGTAGCGGCGGTCGGGACGGGTCACGTTGGTGATGTTCCAGATGGCGTTGGCTCCGGCAGCGTCAAGGATGGGTCCGCGGCTCATGGCGTAGGTGTAGCGGCGCACATACTGTTTCTTGTCGCCGGCATTGTTGACATAGTAGCTTATCCATGAGCCTGTGCTCTGGTTCCAGTAGGCTGGGTTCAGCGCATCGGTCTTGCCCACGGAGTTGAAGTAGTCGCTCTGGCGCTTCCACTCGGCTGTGATGGAGTCGTCGGGTATGGCGTCGGTGATGCCGGTACCATAGATACCGATGGTCGACTCCAGGCGCACTCCGATTTCGCTGGCCACCTGGTCAGCGGGGATGACCACATACTGGCCGTTGCGCTTCACCGTCACGGGCGAGTAGTAGGCGTCGGCAGGGATGGTCACCTCGGGATAGATGAGCGAGTAGGTCTCGCCATCGGGGAACTTGTTGCCCCACTCGTCGGTGTAGTTTTTCCAGTCGATAGTGATTTTGCTCTCATCTATCTGTGGCTTGAACGGCTTCACGGCCTTTGTCTGAGGCATTCCGGCTACAGAATAGATGTAGGCATCGGTCTGCTTGTCGTAGACCACGAGCAGATAGCCATTGCCATCCTGGTCGGCGCGGTAGGTGTTGGTCTGTCGCTTGCCATGGCCGTAGTTGGGGTGGCAGTAGAGACAGCCGCGACGCACATAGACAGGTCCGAGTCCGGCAAAGGCGCCGTTGGAAGTATTGTAGTCTTTCTCGAAGAGCGACTCGCCAATCTGGAAGTTCAGTGACAGTCCGGCTTCGTCTACGGCAGAGGTGGCCTGTCGGTAGGCGTAGGCAGACTGTATGCTCGTGGTGCCGAGCTTGCCGCCGGAGTAGTACCACTCGTTGGGCGTTCCATACTCCGCCTCGGGCAGATGGAAGTCGAGGTTGTCGTCGTCGGTGCAGGCGGTAAGCGCCATGACCGAGAGCAATGCTGGAAGTAAACAGTTACGTTTCATCATGTAGGTTTGTTTGTAATACTAAAATGTTGGTGGCTGCAATGGGCGCAAGCCACCAACGGTTGTCTGTTGCTATGAATGTATGTATGTCAACGGTTCTGCCAGCGGGTTAGTCGAGCAGGTCGTTGAGGGCGTTCAGCGACTCCTCGAGTCCGTCGAGAGCGGTCATGGCATCCTTGGCGCTCTGGTGGGTATAGTAGAGCACGAAGGGCTTCTTCATGCCGGCAATCTTGCTCAGTGCGTTCTCCAGACTGGCCATCACGTTCTGTGCGGCAGCCTTGGTCTTCGCGTTCTTCAGGCAGATGCCGATGAGCGACTTGTCCTCGGGAGTGGCGCCATCGACTGTGCAACCGCCATAGAGGGCGTGCTTGCACGACATGATGTTGTCGTAGAAGTCCTGGATGGAGTTGCGGGCATGAGGAGACTCAATGTAATTGGTGTCTTCGCCCGTGGCGGGAGCACCAATCTTGGAGTCGCGCACCTCACCGATAATCTCCTTGGCTCCGGCAATGATTTCCTTGGAGGCAAGGACAGTGGTAGAGTAGGTGGAGCCGGCGTTGCCAGCATTCTTGAAGTTCTTGCCATAGTTGATGGACGATGCAAACTCGACCTCGTCGAGCAGCGCCTGCTCGTCGGCAGATACGCTGCCACCCCAGGCAGACACGAGTTTCAGAGAACTGATGTAGAGGTCGCGGGCAGCAGCCTTGGCGAAGTAAATCTCATTGGCTGTGAGGTCGGCGAAATGGCGGGGCTGTCCATTGCGGAAGATAAGATACTCGACAGCATGGAAACCGGTGAGGTTCTGGCCTGTGGTGATGGCCTCGTCAATGATGGCTGTGGCAGACTCGTTCTGCTCGCCCTCGCCGCCCAGTTGGAGGTTCTTGTAGAGGTTCATATAGTTCTCAAACTGGGTCTTGTCGAACGGCCAGGTATCGGTATGCGGGTCAATGTTATAGTCGCCGGCAGCGCCGAAAAGGAATGCTTCGGAGAACTCCCACCACTTGCGCGACAACCTCCATGTATCGCAAGCCTTGGCGACTCCGGCGTCGTCGGTCATGGCATTGATGTCGGTCATGAGCACCTTGTTGTAGTTGGCGAGATTGCGGTAGGTTGCCACGATGGTGTTGTCAACATAGTCTGCATTGACTTCCTTCAGCTCGTTGGTGCCGAAGGTTCCTACGTGGTCGTCGTTGTTGTCGTCGCTGCAACTGGTGGCGCCCATGGCTAATGTCAGCGCGGCGGCAAACATCATAGAATACTTGAAGATTGTGTTCATTGTGTTGTTGTTTTTGATTAATATAGTTGTGTTGATACTGTTGCTTGTCATCTCAGAAACCAGCCGGCGTAGGTTATACCCAGAGAGAGGCTTGGTTCATTGTTGTACCCGTGGGCGAGGAAGCGGTTGCTGTATTCGCCCTTGATGGTAATCTGCTTGATGGGAGAATAGTTGACGCCGACGCCCATTCGCTTCACGCGGTCGTACTTGTAAGCCACCTTCTGCCTGCCGGCGGCGTAGGTGTTGTAGTCCTCGTAGCGGCCGAAGACATAGAGTTTCTGCTTGTGACTCAGGCTGCTGATTTGGGAGAATACGTTGTAGCCAGCCTCGAGTCCCACGGAGTAGGCGTTGCTGGCGATGGGTGAGTGCTTGGATGGCGAGCCGTCCTGCTGGGTATGCTTGGGGAAGGCGTTCATGAACGTAGTCATCTTGGCGGCATCGGCAAGATGGGAGTAGGTGGCGTTGCCGCGCACAATCCAGTTCCAGCGTTTCAGCTCCAGTCCGAAACTTCCGATGGACAATGCGCCGTGTACATTGTCATACGAGGCACTCGCCTTTCTTTCCGTGTTCTTGAAAGTGTAGCCATAGTAGCCGCTCAGACTGAGCCGTAAGCCGGGTATGGAGTAATTGTCGATGCGCGCGGCACCCGCATAGACATTGCCCAGCTTGTACTCGTAAGGACTGGTGGCACCATAATGCACGTAGCAGTTGTGGCCGAAACGCTCGGCGTCGAGTCCGGAAGTGAAGATGGCCTCGTAGCGCCAGTCGCAGATGCGTCCCCAGAGCGATACGCCGACCTGGTGCCACGTGTTGGGCAGCATCTTGGCTTCGCCCTCGGACCGGTAAACGGAGAAGAAGTCTCCAGGCATGTGGTAGGCATTGATTTCGCCGACAGGGATGATGATTTCGCCTGCCTTGATATTGAACTTGCCGCCCCAGAAGGCCTTGTTAATCCAGAACTGCTCAAGCGCTACCTCGCCGCCGCGCTCGGTCTCGGCCTCGTATTCTCCGCTCTCATCGGCGTCGATTTCCACGGCGCTCTCGGTGCCTCCATGCTCAAACTCGATTTCCATTCCCATGGTCCAACCACTGCCAAAATCGTATCCGAGGTTAAGGGTGACATGGGGAAGGTCAAAGCGGCCGTGGCTGTTGTCATTCCTGTAGGTGGCGGGGTCGCGATAGCGGTTGAAGTGCTGGCTGTAGAAGTTGCGCGAAGTGACGGCCTCGCCATAGCCGCCGATGGAGAAGCGCGACAGCGCATTGGCGATTTTCTCGATGGCGGCATTGTCGCTCCTGCCGTCTGTGGCTGATGTGTTTTCTACCTTTGCTCCCGTTGTGGTAGCAGAATCCTTGGCCTTACCCGCATTAGCTGCCTCGTCGGCCATGGCCGGCACAGACAGCCCGCAGGCGAGGAGACCTAATAATAACAGTTTCTTGTTCATATCTTAATGTGTATCGTGTTTCGGAGTTGCCGGGACCGCAAGGGCCTGCAATCACTGCTTGTGTAGATGCTGAAAACAACGGTTGCAAAAGTATTAAGATTCATTAAAAGGTGCAATACCCACTTGTGGGGAAATATCCGGACTCGCCAGACGGTATCGTAGGGCAATGGAGGGGTGGCATACCAAGGATTGAGTATTCGGCGGTAGCCGACGGGGGCGTCGTAAAACAAATGTAGACGCCCCCAGCTTGCGGTATGTCAATAATTGGCGCGACAATGCTATGAAACTTCGTGCGGGAAATGATGGATTGGCCGCCTTTTTGTAATTTTGCAGCCGCAAAGGATAACACCTATTTAATATATATCATGCCCAAGGAGAAAACGATAGCCCGGTGGTTGCCCCTGGTGGGGTTGACCTTCGCCGTCTTTGTGTTCAATACATCAGAGTTTATGCCCATAGGTCTGCTCAGCGACATTGCCGCCGACCTGCACATCAGCGAGGTCAGGGCAGGACTGCTGGTGTCGGTCTATGCGTGGGTGGTGGCGCTCATGTCGCTGCCCCTCATGGTGATGGTGTCTACGGTGGAGCTCAAGCGGCTGCTGCTCGCCATCATCGCCCTCTTTGTGGTGAGTCATGTGGCATCGGCGCTTGCCGAGGGCTATTACACGCTGATGCTCTCGCGCATAGGCGTGGCGTGTGTCCACTCGATCTTCTGGTCGATAGCCCCTCCGCTGGCTGTGCGCACGGTGCCCGACGGCCGAAGCGCACTGGGGCTGAGCACGATGGCCACGGGCTCGTCGGTGGCTATGGTCGTGGGTCTGCCCATAGGCCGCGTGGTGGGATTGTATGTGGGCTGGCGCATGACGTTTCTGAGTATCGCCGTCATCTCGGCTCTGATATTCGTCTTCATCGCCGCCGTTTTTCCCCGGTTGCAGAGCCGCGGCAAGTTCTCGTTTGCCAAGATTCCGGCGTTGCTCCACAATCGCGTGCTGCTGGGCCTCTTTGTGCTGGCGCTGCTCTTTGCCACCACTCACTATACGGGCTACAGCTACATCGAGCCCTTCCTGGGTCAGGTGGCAGGCCTGTCGCCCGACGTGGTGACGATGGTGCTCATCGTCTTTGGCGCCTCGGGCATGCTGGGCAGCATCGCATTCTCCAAGTATTATATGTCGGGCAGACGGAGGTTCATGTTTGTGGTCACGCTGGGTCCGGCGCTGTGTCTGCTGTTGATGCAGGCGGCTGCCATGGATATCATAGCCATCTTCGGCGTGTGCATCGTGTGGGGCGCCATGGCCACGGCGTTCAACATAGCCTGCCAGGACAACACCATCCGCTTTGCGCCCAAGGAGGCGACGTCGATTGCCATGTCTATCTTCTCGGGTATCTTCAATCTGGGCATCGGCTGTGGCGCCTATCTTGGTGGCGTGGTCGTAGATCATACCTCGCTCTGTGGCATAGGGTATGCCGGCGCGCTGATAGGACTCGTAGCCACGCTCTATCTGGTGCTGCGGTTCTTCCCGAATATGCGGCGCCGGGAGGCGGCACAGCAGTAACGGCGCTGCAGCGGGCAGGGCTGAGTCTGCAGATGGCTGGGTTGAGGCTGCTGAGCCTATACCCAGTCTCCGGGGACAGCCCCGTCAGGGCCGAGAGGATGATCAGGCGGGCAGAGTGGGTCGCTGCGGAATTATAGTTTGTAAGCAAAACCATAGAAACGGTAATAAAACCATAGAAAATCACTGATAAAAGTCACAAAAACGAAGAAAAACACGCAAATAACTTATATTTTTGATATTTAGTTGCAGATTATTGGCAAGGAGGGCAGTTGTAGCCGCATCTTTTCCTATATTTGTGACGAGAAATGTGGTTGGAGAATCTGTCTAAAGCAAAGTACGCTACGCCTTAGTAATTGCTGCGTTTGCGCAAGCGGATAAGAACACCGCAAATTGTTTTACTAATCAACAAAACAACGCTTATGAGAAAAAGCTACTTTATCACCGCTCTGGCGGTGTGCCTCGCCTTGGTAACGGCGCAGGCACAGGAGGCTGTTGTCAAACGCACCACGACACGCAAGGCTGCCAAGATGGCGCCATCGGAGAGATTTGTCCGTGTGGCCAAGGCTCGGGGAGGCGAGGGGACGGTCGTGCAGAAGGCTGCGACCCTGCCGATTACGCCCGACTGGGAGTGCAAGTTTGACAAGGAGGCTGATTTCAGCCAGTTTACCGTCATCGACAGCAACAATGACCGTTTTTCGTCGAGTTATTTTGACTGGGGCACATGGAACTATCTCTTCAAGACAGGTGAAGGCCCCTATGGCCCTGATTACCCTGACCACTGTGCGGGCTACACCAGTGACGAAGACCACGATGCCGACGACTGGCTCATCACGCCGGCGCTGGCACTGAAGGCAGGCAATACTTACAAGGTGACATACAAGGTGCGCGCGCACCGCTCGGCGATGCCTGAGCGCTTGGAGGTGAAGTATGGCACCGCCGCCACGGCTGCGGGTATGACCCAGACGCTGATGGCAAGAACAGACATTACCAATGCCGAGTATATAGAGTACAGCCAGGAGCTCACTCCCGTGGCCGACGGCACCTATTATATAGGTTTCCACGCTGTGAGCGATGCCGACAACATGATACTCTATCTCGACGACATCTCGGTGAAGAAGTCGGCGGATACTTTCAAAGGCTGGGAGTGCAACTTTGACAAGGAGGCAGATTTCAACCAGTTTACCGTCGTCGACAGCAATGGCGACCGCGCACAATCAAGTTATCTCGACTGGGGAGTGTGGAACTACCTCTTCAAGAGTGGCGACAGTCCTTACGGACCCGATTTCCCCGACCACTGTGCGGGCTACGGCTGTGATGAAGACCACGATGCCGACGACTGGCTCATTACTCCCGTGCTCAAGTTGACCGGTGGCGATACGTATATAGTTAAATATAAGGTACGCGCGCATTGGGCGAGGACGCCTGAGCGCTTAGAGGTGAAATACGGCACCGCCGCCACGGCTGCGGGCATGACCCAGACGCTGATGGCAAGGACCGATATCAGCAATACCGAATATCAGGAATACACGCAGACGCTGACCCCAGCTGCCGACGGCGACTACTATATCGGTTTCCATGCCGTGAGCGATGCCGACAACATGATACTCTACCTCGACGACATCTCGGTGAAGAAGCAGGGCGCGCTGCCTCCTGCCGCTGTGACCGAGGCGGTGCTCACTCCCGATGCTACGGGCGCAGTCAAGGCAACCCTGAGTTTCAAGGCTCCCGACAAAGCCACCGACGGCAGTGCGCTGACCAAGCTCAGCGGCGTGAAGGTGATGGAGGCCGACGCCGAACTGGCAGATATCACCAGTGTGCAGGTGGGCAAGACCGCTACCTACACCATCGAGAATGCGGGCACCAAGCCTGCCAATCACACCTATACGCTGATACCCTACAACGCCGACGGCAATGGCGAGAAGACTGTGGTGAGCGGCTGGATAGGTCTTGACGGCCCCACGGCTCCTGCCGGAGTAACCGCCGAACCGGTGGGCAAGAACCTCAAGGTGGCATGGGAAGCCTCCAAGGCCGAGCACGGCGGAGTGTTCTTCGCCGACAAGGTGAAATACAATCTCTATGAGATGAAGGATGCCGCCACGGCAAGTCGCATGGTAGCTACGACAACGGGTGCTACCGAGGTGCCTGTGGCTGTCGACGTCAACAGCGGCGACCAGCAGTTGCTGCAGCTCGCTGTGTCGGCAAGCAACGCCACCGGCGTGAGCGACTATAGTTTTGCAGCGCCTCTCGTGGTGGGCGCTCCCTACACGCTGCCCCTCAAGGAGACCTTTGCCAAGGCGGGCAATGCCTATGGCTTCTGGGCTGCCGAAGGAGAAGGCTGGGGATATCAGAACCAGTATGCCGGTGTGTCTTACTCTACCGACGAAGACGCCAACGGTGACGGCGGCTGTGCCGACATTAAGACTTATTATGAGGATGTGGTCGCTCTGGTATCAGGAAAGATAACTCTGGGCACGGCAGAGAAACCGATGTTCATGTATAGTCAGAAGACCGACTCGAAGGAGGGTAGTGTGCGTCCGCTGGTCATCAAGGCCGACGGCACCAGAGAGTATCTCGCCACCGAGAGCCTTGATGGTTATGCCGATGCAGGCAAATGGGTGTCGCGCTCTTATGACCTGAGTGCCTACAAGGGTCAGAAGTGGATACGCGTGGGTGTGGCTTTCGACCAGTCGAAGCGCAGCTACAGGAACCAGCATCTGTATATCGACAACTTCGTGGTGGCCGACGAGACGCCGACGAGCATCACCGTAAGCGTGTCGGCTCCTGCCAAGATGCGCAAGGGCAAAGCGGGCACGGTCAAGGTGGCTGTGACCAATTACGGCAATGCCATAGGAGCTTATACGCTGACTCTCACCGCGGGCGACACCGAGGTGAAGACCGTCGGGGGCGAGTCGCTGGCGCTGATGCAGACTGCCACGTATGACATCGCCTATACGCCGAGTGTGCTCGTCAAGGGCAACGCCGTCACGCTGACCGCTACGCTCAAGGCGGGCGAGGGCAAGGATGCCGTCACCGCAGATGGTAGCGTGGAACTGACGGCTGTCGATGCGCATCAGCCTGCTCCGACCGGGCTCAAGGCTCTGGTGGACGCACAGGGCAAGGTGTCGCTGTCGTGGACTGCCGTGGCTAAGGTAGACCGCATGACCGATGACTTTGAGGACTACAACTCATGGGGCGTAGACAATGCCGGCGACTGGAGCTTCCATGACGGCGACAAGGGAGCCACCTATGGTTACTTCGACGACCAAGGTCTTTACTATGACAATGAAAAGACGCCGTTTGCCTATATCGTATGGACGCCTGCCAACTATGGCGGCGAGGACATCACGGTGGCAAATCCCACGGCAAAGCCTTATAGCGGAAGCAACGCTATGGCCTCGGTGTACAGCTATAATCGCAAGGCGACGGGCGAGCTTACTCCGCTGGCAGCCGACAACTGGATGATTAGTCCGGAGCTCACGGGCAAGGATCAGACCGTCATGTTCAGAGTCAACAACATCAGTGCCTCCAACCCGGAGACCTACCAGGTGCTCTATAGTACGACTACAGCGGCGCACGACCAGTTCCGGCTCGTGGCAGAGAAGACTGTAAGCAACAGCAAGTGGGATGAGGTGAGCTTCGAGTTGCCTGAGGGCGCGCGCTACTTCGCCATCCGTCACAATACCAAGCTCGAGGTGAGCCCATCGGGCATCGGATACTCTTCGGCGCCATACCTCTTCCTGGTCGATGATGCTACCTTCGCCTCCAAGGGCTGCACGTTTGTGGAGTATGTCATCTACCGCGACGGCAAGCCACTGGCTACGGCTGCCACCACGGCAAGTGAGGACCGTGAGGCTCAGTGCGACGGCGCCGACCATGTCTACCAGGTTACGGCACGTTATGGCGACGGTTCCGAGTCGGCTCCCGTTGAGGCTGTAGTCTCAATGCCTACCGGTATCGACATCATCGAAACCACGGTCGATACACCCCAGGGCGTCTATTCGCTCGACGGCGTCAAGCAAGATGCCAACGCTCGTCTCCAGCGTGGCGTCTACATCAAGAATGGTAAGAAAGTGGTAGTAAGATAAGCCGTCAGAAGGCTGTTCATCTCAAGCAACTCTGGACTGGAGGTCACCAAAGGTAAGGGAGTTGCGTCAACAAACCCAGGGTAGAGGCATGCAGCGCCTCTGTCCTGGGTTTGTCGTTAGGAGGAGTGTATGGGGGAAGTCTTAGGGCAGGCAATGCGTTGCCCCAGTCATGGTGCGAGCATGATGCGGTCGTAGTCGCGCTCGCCGCGGATGATGCGTTTGCGGCTGTTGTCGTAGTCGTTGTGCAGTATGTCGTATTGGGGATAGTACCAGGGGCTGTGTATGCCGGCGAGGTGTAGCAGTAGCTGCGCTATCGTGTCGGTCATTCCCCGTCTGTTGCGGCAGGAGCGTATCTGCTCCCACTGCTGCTTGCGGTTGGAGCGATAGGACGGCGACGCCCATATCCAGAAGGGGATGTCAAACTGCTGTCTGATGTCGTTGCGGTCCCATGTAAGGTTACGTCCCCATTCTGTAGAGTTGTCGAAGATGCGCTCTCCGTGGTCGGCGACGAATATGGCGATGGCGTCTTCATCCTCGTAGAGCCTCAGGATGGAGTCGACGACCAGGTCGTTGTAGACGATGGCGTTGTCGTAGTGGGCAAGTATCTCGCGCTGTTGCTCCGTGAGGTCGTCGCGGTCGTAGTCTTTGGCGTCGAAGACGCCGAAGTTGGCGGGATAACGCTTCTTGAAGTCGGCGTGAAGTCCTAAGAAGTGGAAGATGTCCAGCGTGTAGGGATGTCTCGTCTGGCATCGCTTGTAGTCATCGGTCAGTGCCATGTCGTAGTCGTGGGTAGACTCGTTGCGCGTGTCAAACAGGCGGCGGCTGATGGGAGGATTGTTGAAGAAGGCGTCTTCGATGAAGTCGCTGAATCCGCTGCGCTTCACCATATATTGGTTGCTGAAGAACGAGGTGTGATAGCCAGCCATCCTGAACAGCAGCGGGAAGGATGGGGCTGATGCCCAAGTCCCAGGTTGGCCTGCACATTGGGTGGACAGCATCTCTTTGAGCGACTCGCAGGTGGTATTCCAAGGGCTTGTCATGTCGCCAAACACGATGAGTTCGCCGGCGTTCATCCGTGCCGTCTGCCGGGGCGTGGTGGGCTTGTCGTAGCCGTAGAGTTGGCTGTGGTGGCGGTTGTAGCTTTCTCCGATAATCAGGATGATATGTGGGGAGAGGTGGGTGACCGAGTCTATCCGCGCCTTGTTCAGACTCTCTTCAAAGAGTCTTATCTCGTCGCGCAGCCGGTGGGTCTCGCTGACGGCAAACGCCATGCGGTATATGGGCAGATAGTAATTGGTCTTCTGTCTGAAGTCTTTCCGCTGCTGCGTTTCCAGTTCGCTATACTGGCAGATGATGCGGCAATACATATACTCCTTGTTCTCCAGACTGGATATGAACCCGATGGCAAACATGACGATAATGGCTGTCTGTGCGGCGTAAATCATGTGTCGGTTGCGCCATATCCCTGTGCGCATGGCTTTGCCCATGATGGTCTGCTCTCGGGCAAGCAGCGCCATGCCCGCCATCATCTGGATGATGACCAGCCCTAATGGCGACCACAGCATTGCCGCGTCGAGATACGACGACAGCGCTTCGCCAGCCTCTCTGGTATTGCTTTGCAGTGCCAGCTGCAGCAGCATCGGGGTGATGGGCATGCCCAGTCTTACGTAGCACGCCATGTCTACAGCAGACAGCAGGTAGAAGAATGTGGCTGTGGCGAGGCGCAGGCAGTGTCTGTATCTTTCGGGCATCAGTCGCAGCAGGGCGCAGAAGAGGTAAAGGTCGGAAAACAGTTCGAAACTCATCCAGAAGCGGCTGCCGTTCCACGGCTCGCAGATGATACCTGTCAGTCCCAGCAGGTACATCAGCAGAAAATAGAGCTGGTTGCCTCCGGTCAGCGGCTTGCTCAGGATATGGATGATGCGTGATAACATAAGAATCATAATACTTATGGCGGCAAAGGTAAAGATAATTCGCCATATAGGCAATCATTTGCGATGGATATTTGACTATTTCGGTCATCGGGACTCAATCGGATTTCAATTTATGTGGGTCTCGGCTTTGGGCAGATTGCTTCCGGGAGTGTTCGGGATATGGCGGACTATGTCCAAGTGCGGGTAGGGGGCAAGATACCAAAAGAAATACTGGTACGAGTTGGAAAGAATTTACAAGACAACTTATTCCTGTTTGATGGCAGATTGGCGTTACTTCCCCAAGATGGTCATTTCTTTCGTTTCCAAGTTTGAATTGCTGGTAGCAGAACTTGCAATTACGGTTTCATGCTTCCAAATATCTAATGCGCGCCGCAAATTCCCCAAAAATACGCATCCTGCCAACATGTCAGCGAAAGACTCCAACGAAAAGCGCCAACGAAAATTCTCACAAAGGTGGCCCCATTCCAACCTTATCCATGTGGAAGAAGCAGGAGGCATCTGGCAATCGGGCTGGAAATCGTCATGATGTGAAAGGAGTCTTCATGGGTATAATATATAATAATGTATATAGTCCCCAGGGTCATCATTTCGGTTGATATAAATC